>Ga0114957_1000577_pt1 | contig 46339 bp, 52 predicted proteins | sample BantaG_FD_87175 | JGI IMG/M metagenome (GOLD analysis project Ga0114957, IMG submission 87175) | Marine algal microbial communities from Bantry Bay, Ireland - BantryBay_4 metaG | ecosystem: Host-associated > Algae > Red algae > Unclassified | place: Bantry Bay, Ireland | collected 2014-11-21 | reverse complement strand
GATATTTTCTCGAAGTTTTTCCTAAAGAAATTTGGCTAAAATAGCCTGTTCAATTGGTAGAGGATGCGCGGATCGAACTTATAGTCTCTTCGGTGTCAGTTCTTAAAATTCCGAGCTTAACTTACCCTAATTACTAAATTCAATCAATACTCGTAGAATTATCTGCCGAAATTTCGTCACTACTGTGAGGCCATTAATCTTTTCTAATGGAAACTTATAGAAAATATCCTGGCTTAATTAAGATCGAGGAAGAAACTACATTCAAGGGCGACTAGGATATTTAGTTTCAGGCCATGCTGGTGGTGTCGATGGGTAGTGAATTGGGTAGTAAAACGAAATGTTTTGGATGTATGTTGAGTGTATTTTCAATGTATTACGATTGCAATAATGCTTTTAAAAACAAGATCTTCAGTTACTGAATCCAAAGAGATTATTATCCAAAAGACCTAATGATTTTTATTCTTACTTCACCAAAACCCATTCAAAAATTAAAAAGTTTCAGAGGGTGATCAACTAGCTTCGATCCAATTGGTCGGGAATTCGAATCTCTCAGCCACGCCAAATATTAATAAAAACGGGAGCTTATATTCCCGTTTTTTAGTTGTCCAGCTCTTGTTGAAAGATTAACAGCTACTAGTACTTTTTGAGAAAAGAAAAAAGACTTATTACTTCTGTCTTACTAGTATAAATCATCACTCTATCTCTTTTGAATACTTCTCATTCATTAAGTATATTTTCCTTGCCAAATCTCTAGACAATTCAGAGTTATAAAAAGTACCTAAGTGTCCACTATTAAGTTCCACTTTATTTGTTTTCTTCGAAAATTTTAACTCACCATTTTTAAGAGGAGCACTTGTAAATTTATCTTTAGAGCCAAAGATTAACAATGTTGGAACTGCTAGTCTAGAATTCTGTTGGTATAGCCACTGTTGAGAAAAACTAAAACCTTGAGAAGATAATAATTCAAAGTTTTCTATCCATTTAATTAAATCATTTTTCAAGGTTTTTGGAAATTTATCTGAGAGAATTAAATCTAAGCACTTTCTATATTCATTCTCGTCAACCTCTGTACCAATAAGCAAATCCCCCTTTAGCGTTTTTTTATATATAAAATCAATGATCTTATTATGGATGGACCTAAGTATTTTAACCTTTGATCCTTGCATTTTTTTATTTGTTTTATTAACAAAGTTTAGTGCTTTGACATATTTCTTTAATTTCTTTAATGATTTCCTTTGCTCTTTTCCTATTTCTTTATATGGATGAATCAAGGGAGAGAACATAGGAACAGTCAATGAAACTTGACTTCGATAGCTTTTCAATAAATTCTCACTTATTATTTGAGAATTATTATCGCCTTGTTTATTATTGTCCAAAAGCACACCCAGAGAGCTGATACGAGCAAGCATCCCACCACTAGAGTGCCCTGCTAAAACTACTTTCTGCTTTCCAGATGATTCGTATGCAAAACTGATCGCGTTTCTAATTACTTCAATACTTCCAGAGATACCAAGGTCTTTATCATCTACATTTTTTCCTGACATAAAATGTCCTCGTCCATAGCCGTTCAGATTAACAGCATAAACAGAAAACCCTTCTTCTACTAAGCTATATATAAATGAACGAAGATATACTATATTGAGGCTAAGCCCTCCAACTAAAACAATAGGCTGTTTTCTGATATCGCCTAGATGGAAACCGACATAGTCAATACCCCCTTGAGTAACTCCTCTGAAAACCTTAGCTTCTGGAATTAGATCATATGTCTCATATGTCATGCTTTTTTGAGAAAAAACATTAAAAGTAATAAATATAAAAAGTATTAAAAATTTCATTTCTCTATCCAAAGTAAAGAGGAAATCTCCCGATCATTATAGGCTGAGTCAAGTATTCCAAACTTAGAATCCTTGTCTTTCTTGGGAAAAAAGTAACTATTAAAACAATGATCCCATAAAAGTGTTCCTATACCATAATTATTATTTGCAAGTCTAGGATTGAAGCTATGATGCCACCGATGTACTTGATAGGTTGGAAATATTAAATTCCAAAAACCATTATCAATACTAAGGTTAGCATGACTTAAAATTGAGAAAACCATCGATAAAGTTCTAGCATAGATCAAGGCTTCTATAGGTATGTTGAAAAACAAAAAAGGAGTAAATGGTAAGATTCCTCTTAAAAAGTAATCTAATGGATGCGAGATAAAAGAATTAATTACCTTTATTTCTTTCATACAATGATGAACAGCATGATACTTCCAAAGGAAAGGAACTTGATGTTGTAAACGATGAACCCAGTATCTAAAAAACTCGCCAACAATGTAGATAAAAACCACCAAAAGAGAAAAAGGCATTTGACCCAAGATCTCGAAACTAAAGCTTGGTATGTGAATCATTTTACTCGTTACTAAAAACCAAACGAGTGGAATAAGGAGAGGGTTCAAAAAGATAAAAAAAAGATCTCTCAAGATAAAAGAGCTTTCATGGCTGAAAAAAAACTTAGGAATAACATATTCAAAAAATGAAAGTAGCGAGATCAAAAAGAAAAGGTTGAAAAGATAAGGGTAGGATAAATTTAATACATTTAAAAAGAAATAAGTCATTGATAGAACTAACATAGTTATGCATGGAACAAATAGTAAACTAGCCTTATTCACAACTATCGCCTCACAACTCTGCACAACTCTAGCAGCCTAATTAACCAATAAGTTAAGTCTATTTCCCACCACCTAGTAGCAAAGTTCATACTTAATGGATATTGATGATGATTATTCTGATATAATTCTCCTAGTAAGAAAAAATCCTGAGGGAAAGTATTTTTTGAATTATCTTTTAAATTGAAATTTCTATAACCTACTTTATGTCCAAACCAATTAACTATTAATCCTTGAGTAGGGCCTAAGAAAAAATGAAATGGTAACAAAAAATAAAAAATCCAGTGAGGAGGATTTAAAAGAAAGTAAGCAATCGGGTAAATAATAAACCAAATCCAGTTATATCTAGTAATATTATTCATCACTTTCCATTTCGGGGAGTTAATAATATTACTTTCTATAGGAATCGTATTAACATTTTTTTTAATTTCATTATATTCTCGATAAGTTTTTACCATCATTTGAATAGGTCCACTAGAGTGTAACGGAGAATGAGGATCTCCTTCTTTGTCACTATTTTGATGATGTCTACGATGAAGGATTGCATAGGATTTTGGATCTAAATAACTTGGTCCTTGACTTAGGTATGTTAAAACCCAAAAAAATCTCTCACTAACAAGTGAAAGCTTGAACATTCCGTGTGCAGAATATCGATGTAAAAAAAAGCTTTGACAAAAGAGAGAAATATACCATTGCACAACAAAGAAGAAAACTACTGACATTCTTTTTCTCCCTCTTTGATAAAAAGTATAAAGTATTTAATTAATTCATCTACTTCTTCCTCTGATAGATGAGCTTCATCCCATGTTGCCGTTAAATTTGAAATACCTTCATCGGTTCTCATCGCAAAAACAATTTTATAGTGCTCATAGAGTTGTGAAATTATTGATAAAGATTCAAAATGATCAAACAGTCCCTTAAAGTTCTTTGGGACCTCAAAGTGTGAAAAAATAGTAGAGCAAAGGTCTGCACTTGCTTTTGTTGATAATCTTCTTAAAATCGCTCGATAGATAAATAATGGAATTTTAATCAACTTATTATTAATGGCCCACATCCCATTTTCACGACACCAGTTAACTTGTTTTCTTATATGTTCAACAGTTGCTTCAAAATCATTTCTTTCACAATGATAGATCTTATATCTTGTAGAACCATTACCAAAACCTACTAACCTATTCTCTCTAATATTCGTAGGAACATAGATGCTTAACTCTTGCTTAGATTGCCTTTTTTTATTCCACTTATTCATTGATAAAAAAAGACAGGCAAGTAAAAAGTCATTATATGAATATTCTTTTAGAGTAAAGTCAATAATAGGCTGAGATATAACGTAATCCTTCCATTGACGTTTGCCATTAGGTACATTCTTCTTTGCTCCAAAGGGAGGTGAATTCTTTTCAAATCGATAAGGACTAACCTTGTTCTTTTTTTCAATATTTCTTAAAGTTAAGCTTGATTCTTTTACTGCTAGATTATTCATTTGAGAATTCATCCACAATAAAAGACTAGTCAAATCACCTAGTGAGTGATGGCATCTTGTCATAAGAAAATCACCATCATGAGTTTTAAAGAAAGACTGCTCAATTGCTCGTTTTTTTTTAAGATTCATTTTTTTCTTTAAAAGCATTCCTGTATGTTTGATCACCTCTTCTTTATTCTCTAATGACTGTTTACTAATTCTCCAAGCATGTCCTTCACCATCCCATGAAAACCCATTAATCTTCTTGCATGTTTTAGGATAACTAGAAAATGCCTTCTGAGCACCTTGAGTTAAAGTATCAAACTCCTTCTTTTTAAGTTTACCAAGTAAACAAAAATCAAGAGGTCTCACTTCTGTACACATTGAATAAAAGGTATAATCAATCATACTCATTTTCATTTATTAGGCCTTTTCATACTGCAAAACTATTTTCCTTGTAACTTGTTCATTATTTTTGACCTTATTGAAAATATCTTTATATGTTTCATCATAAGTTCCAAAAACTCGATCACAAACAGTCGTAAAAAGGCCCAAGTTACGAGTCGACTTTAGATGATGAATAGAATGATAAGTTGACGTAGTAAAAATTGAACCTAGCCAAGTATTTGCAAACCATTTAGGTAAAAGTTCTAAGTTTGAATGTCCAAGAACATTCACATAATAGTTAAATAAGTGGTAAAGCAAAATCCCTTCGAATATGAAGAGATTACTTATATGAGTAAACAATGCAGGTATCACAAGCATACCAATATCATTTAATGTTTTCTCAGATATAGATAAATTTAATGCCGACAAAGGATTAGTTATAATAGATCGATGATGCTGTTTGTGAGCTTTCTTAAATAAAGTTTTATGCATAAGATAATGAGTAAAATAAAACCACATTTCAAAAAAAAGGTAACAACTAAAAAAAGTAATCACAAAATTAGTCCATGAAAATGCATTCAGCTTTACAATATGAAGTTTCAGAAGAAAATAAATCATGAAAACTTCATAAATATTTGCTTGGATATTACCAATGATCTCGGACTTTATTTGTTCTCGTGACGGAGCCTCCGAGACTATTTTAAACTTTTCAGAAAAGATTTTATAGATCAAAGAAAACAAGCTTGTAAAAAAAATGAACCGTAGGACTATATAAGTACAAGAAAAAACAAAGTAAGAAAGACCCATGTAATCTACAATGTTAGGCATTTGGAAAAACCTTTTCTACTTTAGGGTTCATGATTTTTCTCCAAGCATATGGAGCAAGAGCTATCATCATCATAGTAGAGTAACCAAAAGGAAGCTCATTCCATTCTTCTTTTTTTTCTGGGAGGTCATAGTAGGCGAGAGTCGATCTCCTATGATGTTCAGAATGATAACCTAAATTAAAAAGAGAAAAGTTAGTTAAAGGATTAGTACTATCCCAAGAATGGTGTGATCCGATTGCCTCTAATTTTCCATTGATTGTCTTTCTTTTTACACCATAGTGCTCTACGTAGTTAATCCACTTCAATAATAATAATGTTACGAAACCTTGAACAAGGAAAATGATCAAACTATTCACTCCCAAGATCACTAGAATTAAAAAATTAATTATTATCTGTGAAATAGTAACTTTTAACATCGTCTTTCTTTTTGGTGCCCATTTCCAACAATCAAGCCACCCTTGCGAGATAGACCTTATCCAAAATTGATATATATTTTCATTTTTTTGAGCTGTATCTGGATCTTTTATCGTACCAATAGCATAATGATGCCAAAAATGTTCTATATGAAAATGGGGATAGTTAATAGTGTAAAGCATAACTTGCCCAATCCATTTTAAGATCCTATTAGGCCTATGAATTAATTCATGTGATGAAGCAATTCCTAAAATCCCACCTGAGAGTCCCAATAATACTCCAGAGTAGATGGAATCCAATAGTGTTTTATCTCCATAGATAAATGCAGAGATTACTAAGAAAATTTGAAAAGGGATTGCTAAAAGCAAAGGAATCTCATAAAGCCATTTTGTAAAATTCTTATTGTTAAGTTTAAGTAAAGAGCTCTTTATTAAGGTTTGATTGGTAAGTAAGTCAAAAAATGGGTGGATGAGAAATGCAAGAATAAAAGCAAGAAATAAATATGTAATCCCCTTACCTAGAGCAAAAAAACAAAATATTGGAGCAGCAAAAATATTAAAATAATTGAAGAAATAATACATTCCCCCCCCATTTGTTCATAGGATAAAACACACCTTCGCACACGGCGGCATGTCTAAGAAAGCTTTTCAAGCCTACTATGAAGTAATTGCAATTTTTTTGTCTTCATTTAAACCAATATAAGTTTTCTTGTTAGTTGATTTATTTGTAAGTAATAAAACAGATAGAACTTTTTTATTATTTTGCTCAACTCTGTTTTTAATAATCTTGACCAGATAGTCATTTTTACTTAATAGTTCAACATGTTTCTTTTATTAGTGATTATAGATACCTTAAAGCACGATTCTCCCCTGAACGTCAATTTGTAAGAATGAACTAGTGTTTTTTTTCAAATAATTCTCTACCAAATGGCTCACTCCATTATTAAATGAAGAGTCTCTTGGGCCTCATCAAGGTTTTTGGTAAGTAGAGTCGTTGGCTTTTGTCGTAACTTGTGTGTCAAAACGAAATATTTTGAATAATTACTCCACTAAACCCCATGAAATTATTATATGGAGCCGAAATATGAACCACTTTGGTCCCAGATCGCCGTTTAAGTAATGTATTTTTAAGCCCTTAGCCTGGCACACATCTTGCTCTAATACTCATCAGTAAGTCTCAAGGAGGACGGTTTGAAACTTTTGTTTTTTATTTTGGCAGCAAGTCTAAACTTGATGGCATCAGACATTGACCTACTTACAAGAAGTGAGTGGGGAGCTGGAGTTGATATACAGAAGTTTTTAAAAAGATCTATCAAGGATGATGGAACTTATCAGTGCTACAATTACTTTCAAGGAGATTCAGCTAAAGTTCTAGGGACGGAAAATCAGTTTGAGTCGACTCAGAGTCGTTTAAGAAAAGTTTATGAAGGGCAAAGGATTGTCCTTCATCATACTGGAGTAGATGCGAGTTCAGACTTAAAGGCAGTGAAATCTGCTTACCACACTCATAAGAATAATGGATGGCTTGATCTTGGTTACCATTTTATTGTTGGCGTAGATGGAAAGGTTTATGAAGGAAGGTCATTAAGTTTAATGGGAGGCCATGCAGGAACGCCAATCGAAATGGATTTGGATTGCAATAAAAAAGAGTATCAAAAAGGTCAAGTCCATCTTTATGAACCTAACTTAGACATGGACTTTAGATCAATTGGCATTGCTCTTAACGGAAACTTTAAGCACGTCAAAAAAAACTCACTAACAGTTGGTTTAAGAGCAAAGCAAATGAAAGCACTCAAAAAACTTATAGAATATCTTCATATTAATTACGGAATTGATAAGGTGACCACACACAGTGAGGTTAAAAATAACTCATACGTTCATGGGCATAAAGATTGTCCCGGAGAAACCGTTTTGTCATGGCTAAAAGATAACTATAATCGAGACACCCAAGTTAAGCTTGAAGAGTCGCTTTTAATTGAAAATCAAGATTACCATTACAGTTACTACTGGGGTAGAATTGTAGAACAGCCAAGAGTTTTTTGTAATATCACTTGTATTCCTCAAAGTGAAAGGAAGCTTATCCAGTAAGCTTACATGAAGGGATGTAATTTCTTTTTATTGATTTGTTTATCATGATAGAGTTGTAGCGTGAGTAATATCTTATTTTTTATCGATATGTGTCTTTGGAGAATAAGAAAGATAGCTTAGAAAAAATAGCTTAATAAAAGAGAGCGAAAACTCCAAGTAATAGTACGTGGCCAGTTAGTATATATAAGCTTGTTAATTACCTCTTTTGATTTGTGTTCCAAAAGCTTTGAGTGTAGCGGCATGCTAAAAAAGATGGTGAAAAACCAAGTGGCACTTACACTTATCAAATTTACCCATAAAAGTAAGGAACTTGAGTTGTGCAAGAGTAGGGCAATCGAAGAAATAAGCTCGATTAGCATAGCGGGGAAGACGATGTAGGTAATACTTTTTTGGTGAAAGTTACAAAAAGATTTGAATTTTTTAAGGTGTATGTAGTGGAAGCTGGGATAATGAACTAATTGTATAAGCCAAATTACCCCAGTCATAAAAAGGCAAGAACTAAAGTTAGCTAATTCAAAATACTTCATAAAATATATTAAGCTCCTTCATTCTTGAAGACAATTGAAATTAATCTAATATAATGGGAATTACATGACAGATAGATTATTGAAGAAAATACTGATAATGGCCGGCATCTATAATTTACTTTGGGGGGCTTGGTGTATTTTATTTCCGTTGAGCTTTTTTGAGCTACTAGAATTACCTATTCCAACTTATCTTGAATTTTGGCAGTGTATTGGGATGATTGTAGGTGTCTATGGTTTAGGATACTTAATTTCATCACATGATTTTTATCGTCACTGGCCAATTGTTTTTGTAGGACTTTTAGGGAAGGTTTTGGGACCCATTGGTTTTATTCAAGCGCTTTTTTTTGGAAAATTACCACCGAAATTCGGTTATACTATCTTAACAAATGATTTAATCTGGTGGTTCCCTTTTGGACTCATATTGTGGAAAGTCTATAAAAAAAATAAGCTTTGGAGTTAAGCAGTAGAACTGCTTTTTATCCCCGTAACGTTCTTTTGTAAAAAAGTTTAAGGGAATTCGCTGACTGTTAATAATTTGCACTCTAGTTTGCCTCTATCTTAGGAAAACGGTGATTATCCATTCTTAATCGTCTATTATATAAGACTAATGAAGCTTCAAATAATATTAGGCAATCAACTTTTTCCCCTTAAGTATTATAAGAATACACCTCGATTAGTATTTATGTGTGAAGATCATAATTTATGTACTCACTACAAATATCATAAGCATAAAATAATTTTTTTTCTTTCGAGTATGAGAAAGTTTCATCAAGACTTGAAGGGTAATGGCTTTAGAGTTTCATATCATAAGTTAGATAAGAAACCTCAATTTTTTAGTTGTTTAAAAGAGCTTTGTGTGAAAAAGAAAATTAAACATATTTCTATTTACGAGATAGAAGATAAGTTTTTTGAAGCTGAAATTAATAAGTTTTGTGATGAAAATGAAATTAAAATTGAAGTGCTTAAATCCCCGATGTTTTTAGTTAGCCGAGAAGAATTTGCAAGGTATAACCAGTCTACTAAAAAACCTTTTATGAAGAGTTTTTATGAAAGCTTAAGAAAAACGACAGGTATTTTGATGGAACCTGATGGTGGTCCCACCGGAGGGAAATTTAGCTTCGATTCGGAAAATAGAAAAAAAATTCCCAAGAAGTTTGAAGTGCTTAAATCTGAGATATTCCCAGTGTCTGATAAAATAACCGGAGCTGTTATTCAAGAGGTTGAGAAGATTTTTTCAAAACACCCAGGGGATGGCTCCAATTTTTGGATGGCCACAACCAGAAAGGAGGCTTTGAAAGAGCTCGATTTTTTTCTTAAGAATAAGTTTGAGTACTTCGGTGTGTACGAAGATGCCATCGATCAAAGAGACCCATTTTTATATCACTCGGTGCTGAGTCCATACATCAATATTGGCTTCTTAACCCCTGAAGAAATCGTTAAAAAAGCATTGAAAACGGATGTGAGCTTAAATTCCAAGGAAGGATTTATTCGGCAAGTAATAGGCTGGAGAGAGTTTGTCAGAGGCATTTATCAAGAATACTCCGAAATTCAAGACAAGAAGAATTTCTTCAAACATAAAAAGAAACTAGGGAAATGTTGGTATGAAGGAAGCACAGGATTGCCGCCACTGGATGATGCGATAAAAAAAGTTGTTCGCTATGGATATAACCACCACATAGAGAGGTTAATGATTATTTCTAACTTGATGCTTCTTTGCCGTATCGACCCCAAAGAAGTCTATAAATGGTTTATGGAGATGTACGTTGATAGTAGTGACTGGGTCATGGGACCAAATGTTTATGGGATGGCCCAGTTTAGCGATGGAGGAATTTTCGCAACGAAGCCTTATATTAGTGGAAGTAATTATATTCGAAAAATGAGTCACTACAAGAAAGATCAATGGTGTGATACCTGGGATGGTCTTTATTGGATGTTTATAAGAGATCATGAAGATTTTTTTAAGAAAAACTATCGTATGAGTATGATGGTTAAATTACTAGAGAAAATGGATAAAGAAAAACAAAAGAGAATTTTTAAAGAAGCTAATTTATTTATTTCACAAGTTACATTGGAATAAAAAAGAAATGAGTATGAACTCTAGTTGCACAATAATTTTCAGGTGGATTAGGAAACTTTTTTAAAAGGTTTGAAGCTCACAGGTAGAGAGTCTGAGTAAAAGCAAGAAATATTTGCGAGATCGAGTGGGGTCTCAAACTGAACAGAGAATTTATCAATGAGCGAAACGATTTTGGCCTCTTTCAACTGCCATGGGCTGTGCTCGACATCTCCTTGATAAACTTCATTGTGCTGATTGATAGTAAAAAGACGGTAGCGTTCTACTAGCCACCGATCAAGGTCATTTTTTATTTTATCCTTTCCAATACTGGCTTTAAGATGAAGAGAGTTTTGTGCATGAAAATCATAAGAGTTTCTGGTTACATCCGCTGATAACTTTCTATAACGGTATGGTAAGTTAAAGAACTTCTTTGCAATCCATTGAGCTAATTTGTGATCAGTATCCAAGGTAAAGAAGTAAATGCCTGGCTTACCTTTGTAAGAGACATATGTTCGTAGATTCAGTTCCCATAGGGAAGAAAAGGGTAGTCTCGGAGTGTACGGAAACCGAACTTGTGACATTTTGAATGGGACTATGCTTATAAATGCCTGATTTTGATATAAGTCTATATCAAAGCAATCTGGGAGTTGAGGTCTTAGCAATTCTATATCAATCGGAGAATTGATAAAGAGTAGTTTCGACCATAGTTGTGAGATACTCCATTTCATTTATAATTCTTTGTACCTTGAATAAATAGAAGACTTGTTAAAAAGCACATTGACCATCATCACAATTTCTTTTTGGTAGGCGCGGTCTAATTTGTCTAGCGAAGAGATCATAGCCTTTATTTATCACCGGTCTAAAAGCTCTATTTTCGAATATTGGAATGAGCCATTGATAGGTAGGTATTCTTCTCCAAATTTCAATAAAACAATCAACTCCTATAAAAGGTTTTCCGATTTCGACAAAAGCGTGCATATGCAAATTAACATCTGCTTGGCTAAGGCCATAGTCACTTGCATTAAAATTTGGGTCTGAAATATCAATGGTATTGAGTAGTTCCTTTTTATCTTTCTTTTTGTAGTGATGAACCTCCCTATAACAAAGGTGACAAGCACCATCAAAAAGTACATTTAATTTTTTAGTTGTCATCGCTTATCTGTTTGTTTGTTGCCCGTTAGCAAGTTAATATAAAAAAGTGCAATATTGGAATTTAACATTTTCTCTCTCTATCTTTTCCGGTGTAAGTTTTCTGGTTTATGGGTTCCTGTGTCTCTTCACAGACCATATGGTGGAAGAGTTCCAACGTTATCGACTTGAGCATTTACGATCCTTAACTGGGCTGTTGGAAGCTTTGGGTGGGCTAGGAACTTTGATTGGTTTGAGATATTCCAAAACATTATTTCTCTTTTCCACCTTTGGACTCATGTTATTAATGCTAAGTGGATCGATAGTGAGGATTCGATTAAAAGACTCTCTGATCCAACTGGCACCTGCTGTATCGTTATTTTTCATAAACCTCTACCTCTTTTACTGTGCTTTATAGTCTTCCCCATACTGATGGATCGGGATATCTCTCTTATTGCTTTAAAGTTTAAAGTATCTTAAACTTTAAGTCAAAGGGGAATGTAAAAAGCACGGATAGCATAGGGTACTATTAAGCTAAAGCTTTTTCCGGCACACTTACTTCCTTCAGCAGCAAGAAGAATAACTTAGAAAAATTTGAATATCTTTAGGGGATAAAGTCCCAAGTAGATCTTTTTGCTCATCATTAAGTGATTCGCTTTGAATACGTTCGTGAATTAATCGACAAATATCAATGGTTGGAGCATAATACAAGGATTCATCCTTGAGCATGAGGTCTTTCACAAACTCTTCGATGATTTTTTTTTGTTGATTGTATCTGCTAGTTTCTTGATTCATTTTAAGTTTAAACTTTTAATCGTAAAGACTAACTGGACTAAAAGTACAATTAGTTCAAGTATTGAACGTTTCTATTTGACAAATCTTAAGTTTAAGATATCTTAAACCAGTGAAAGAGTCAAATAACGACCCTCCGAGGGAAATTTATCCAGTCGCTGAAAGTGTAGGAAAGTTTATCGAGTACTGGGGCTTTAAAGAGATCGAAGGAAAGATCTGGACCCACATCTTTTTAGCTGACCAACCTATGTGCGCTCAAGAATTGATGGAGAGAACAGGGGTTTCCAAGGGGTTGATGAGTATATCCTTGGCTCGTTTACTTGAATTTGATGTGATTCGAGTGGAGTACACAAGATTGAAGCGAACTCAGTATTTTCAAGTGAATGAAGACGTCACAGAAGTTATCAAAGGCGTTTTTAGACAACGTGAAAGAGTTTTACTTGCTGATGTTCGTAAAAACATAAATTTACTTTCGGACTTATCGAAAAATGACCTTCAAGGAGTTAACCAGGCACGAGTAAAGTTTTTGAAAAAAATGGTGACTATAGGTCAAAATATTTTGGATACAGTAATTTTTAAGGATAAAAAAATTATCAGTTTCTTCTTTGGACTTGCCCCAGAAATAAAAGAAAACAAAGTTAAAAACAAACCAGTTAGTTTATAAAAAAGGAAATAATGATGGAATCAAATCAAGTCTTCGAAGCTCTTAAAATTATCATTGCAACCTCAGTCTTTTTTGTCTGGGTCGTTCGATATGATAATATTATTAAAGAGTTTAAACATTATAATTTACCTAACTGGTTGAGAGATCTAGTGGGGATATTGAAGCTCTCTAGTGTATTTATGATTTTAAGTTCAAAACCAATGTTGGTAGAATTAGGTGCAGCCTCTCTCGCAGGATTAATGCTTGTTGCTCTTGTAGTGCATCTGAAAGTTAGAAATCCTATCCCTAAGATGATCCCTGCACTTACTCTTCTGATTTTCTCTGTGCTGATATTTATGGCGAATGTAACTCGCGCACCCGCTTTAGCGCTAAATTAGAGGAATCAGAAGTCATGAGGAGCAATCCGGAAAATATTCTTATATTGGGGGCAGGAGCTATTGGCAATGCCTTAGTAGATAATTTCAAAAAAGCTTATCCAACTTCAAATATAATTTACACCTCAAGGACTTGTTGTAACGATGAGCTTCAATGTTGGCAGCATAATCCCCTTAAAGATGAATCTTGGAAAAAACTGCAGAGTAGATTAAAAGAAAAGTTAGATCATTTAGATATAGTTATATCTACATACGGCTCACTTTATACTGCTGAATATGGCCCGGAAAAAAAACTTGAAGACATTAATATGGCTCAGATGCTAGAAACTTTCCAGGTAAATGCTTTCAGCGCGCCTTTGAGCGCTAAATACCTTTTACCATTTTTTAGAAATGAAAAAAGGTCTGTCCTCGCATTTTTAAGTGCGAAGGTCGGCAGTATTAGTGATAATCGGATGGGCGGATGGTATTCATACCGGGCTTCGAAAACTGCACTTAATATGTTTATAAAAAACATTAGCATTGAGTACGATCGACTTAAATTGAATACAAGTGTACTGGCCATTCACCCAGGCACTACCAAATCTAAGCTCTCTGAGCCTTTTCTCTCAAGCACTAATCTTAAAGCCTGGACTCCTGAAGAGACAGCCGAGCATATTATCCAAACGATTAGCTCTTCGGCACCAAAAGAAAGTGGTGTATTTAAAAACTGGGATGGAATCAATCTCCCCTGGTAATCGACCAGATTAGCGTAGTTCTTGAGGGGAATTTAGAAAAAAAAGTCCTTAATAAAATCTTAACACTTATTTTCATTCGTAAAGTTATATAATTTTTTTAACTTTTGACTATCTTAATTAAGGAATTATAAATGCATTCAGGTTTTCTCATTTTATTTATTTCATTCTTTATGTCCTTTAATCACCTTTATGCCAAGTCCCAGGCTGGTTGGGGAGTGAAACTAGGTACTTCTGAGAAAAAAATAAAAATTGGAGGAAGGATACAAGGAGTAATCTCAAGAGCATTTGATGATGAATCTAGTGATGATATTTATTTTAGAAGACTTCGAGTTAATATGGAGTTCTCCCCTTGGGAAAATCATAAGATTTATTATGATATTAGAAATGATAAGGTTGATAACGAAGAGAAAGGAGCGGGGGATTTCACGATAGGAGATGCGTACTATCAAGTGAAACTAAAAAAGCTAGGGAACGCAAATTTAAAGTTTTTTCGAGCGAAAGTTGATGTTTCTCACTCTCAAACTTCAAGTTCGAAAAACTTGTTTAATCCTAATCGAGCCGAGGTAAGTGACTATGCAGCGAATTTTGTAAATGAAAACCGAAGGTCGAGTAATATCCAGATGAATGGTACCTTATTAGGGCGCTTTCGTTATCATCTTGCTGTGTTTGATGGAGCTAATCTTAACGATCTTGAAGATATGAGTGGAGCAAACTTTGATGAAGTTACAAAGCGAAACTTAGGTTATGGTGGGAAGTTTAGGTATTATTTTTTAGGTGATCCTGGTGTGAAAATTCAAGATACTTATTATGGTAGAGAGAGACTAATCTCATTAGGACTTGGCTTCTTTCGAAATGATTCTTTAAAAGTGAAAAATGCAGCTCCAAATCCGATTTCTATTTTTAATTTAAAGAGAGACTTAACAAATGTTGAAGTTTCAATTGCTTTCGATGGACTTAGAATCCTTTATGAAAATTTTTACTTTCGAGGATCGGTGAAAGATATTACTGCTTCAGATGCCAACAATATAACGACTGACTCCAGAGGAGATTTTTTACAAGTCGAATATACTTTTAAAAAGATAGCTCCTTTTGTTTCATTGGAAAGGTTTCAACGCGATATTAGTCAAGATAACACTGAAGGCAAAGGTGCTTCGATAGGGCTTAATTATTATTTAAATATGGAAGCCCAAAGGTTTGGTCTGAGTTATAAGTTAAATGACTATGCAGAGTATTTAAATAAAGATAACGATAGTACACTTTATGCTTATGCTATGTTGAATTTTTAATTTTTACTTGAGTGACACATTGAGATGTTACAAAATGTAATATTGACTTTGCAAACTACTTCGATAGTATCTTTGTTATTATGAATTTAAGTTTTCTTTGGCCATGCACGCGTAATCTTCATTGGTGTTTTTAACATCATTATCTAAGTATTTATTAGTTTAAATTTTATTTAAAGGAGTTTCTGTATGATGCAGAAAAAAGTTACATTTGTATTTGGTACAAGGCCAGAGATTATAAAATTGGCGCCACTTATTGAGCGCTTCAAAAGTGATAGAAAGTATTTAGTTCAAACTATTTTCTCAAACCAGCATAAAGATCTTGCAAAACCAATCTTGGAAGAATTTAACATCTTTCCTGATGTTACTCTTTGTATTAAAAGAAGTAATGGAGATATAAATGAGTTGCACTCTCAAATCCAAAAAGAGCTTTATACTCTCTCTGTAAATGATGAGAAACCTGATTTGTTAATTGTACAAGGAGATACGGCAACGAGTTTTTCGGCGGCTCTCTTTGCTTTTCAATTTAAACTTCCTATCGCTCATGTTGAAGCTGGTTTAAGAAGTGACAAAGAGGGACAGCCTTTTCCAGAAGAACTGTATAGGCAGATGATATCGAAGATGTCGGATTTGAACTTTGCGCCTTCTGAAAAAGAAAAAGAGAATCTTGTAAGAGAAGGTATTAACCCACTAAGCATTACTGTCTCAGGAAATACTATTGTTGACGCTATTCGAAGAAACTTTGTTGAGAGTGTGAAATCATCTAAGAAAAAGGTTCTTATCTCTTTGCATCGAAGAGAGAGTGCTGATAATAGAGGGGAGTTAATAAGAGAATTGTTGAGTGTGGCCAAAGTGAAGCAAGACTTTAACTTTATTTTTTTAGAGCACCCTTCAAATATAAAAGACCTGCCAAACTTGTTAGAAAAACAAAAAAACATTGAAGTAAAGAAACCAATGAGCCATCAGGACTTTTTAAATTTAATTAGGGATTGTTATTTGATTATTACAGATTCAGGAGGGCTACAAGAGGAAGCCTCTTATCTAGAAATTGAAACTCTCATTGTCAGAAAGACAACTGAGAGACAAGATGGGCTTGGAAAAAATATAAAACTCGTAGGGACAGATTCAAAGTACTTGAAAAGTGAAGTGATGCTTAACTTAGATAAACCAAGGAAGATAGAGGAAAGAGTTGAGAACAAAACTCTTACTAAAAGTCCATCAGGATTAATATTTCAAAAAATCGATGAGCATTTAAATGGAGTAGAAAATGAGAATCTTAGCAATAGGTGCGCATCCTGATGATATAGAGATCGGTTGCGGTGGAACACTGGCTAAAATGGCCCAACAAGGATTTCACATAGAGGTTATCGTTGCGACAAATGGAGAAGCTGGAGCAAGAAATATTGCTAAAGAGGAGTTATCACAAATACGTGAAAAAGAAGCTTTGCATTCAGCAAAAATACTAGGAGTCAAAAAAGTTCACTTCCTTGGGTTGACCGATGGACTTGTTCAATTTAATAGTGAAGACAAGATCAAAATGATTTCTCTTATAAGAAGAATTAGACCTGATATTATTTTTACACATAGTGAGCAAGATTATTTCCCAGATCATCGAATTATTTCAGATTTAACTAACAGCGCGGTGATCGGCTCTGCAGGACCTTGGTACCAAGATAGTAGTGGAGAACCTCATAATGTAAATGCAGTATATGGTTATGAAGTATGGCATCCATTAAACAAGCACCAATGTGTAGAAGATATAACAAAAACTTTGAGGATTAAACTGAAAGCCTTGTCTGCACACAAATCTCAGTTAGCAAGTATTGATTATTGTAAAATTGTAGAGGGACTTGCTACTTATCGAGGAGCAACCTCTGGACATGATTATGCTGAAGTTTTTGATGTGAGAAGATCATCCATTTAAAACCTCATACTATTTTTGATCTTTTTACTAAAAATAGCTATAAATAGCTTGGAAAATGAAGGCTTAGGCTTAAGTTGTCGGAATTAATGAATTGAGAGTTATTTCAGCACTTCGAATATTTTTAACATTTGATAATTACTTTTACCCCAATTCTCTCTATATTGCATTTAAATTTAAAAGGAAGGTATGTCATGAAAGGTTTAATTTATTTATTAGTGTTTAGTTTCACGTTTAGCGCTCCTGCTATGGATATTCAGCTCGCAAATCAGATCAAGAATCAAGAAAAAATCTTTGATATGAAAGTAGAAGCGGACTTGAAAAGGTTCGATGAACTTATTGAGCAAGAAGAAGTATACACTGACGAGGTAGATAATAGTGAATTACCAAGATATGTTCAAAGGTGGTTTAAAAAAGTCGACAAAAAAGTTGAACGATTTACGAAAGAGCTCAATACAACCGATGGCTTAGAAAAAATCAAAGACAATCTTTATCAAAGCCTGAAAAATACTGCACCAGAAAAACTTGCTGACCTTGATGAACTTTCGGAGATTAGCAGAGATGAAGCAATCGAAAACATGAACATTTCTGCTGAAAACTTTAAAGTTCATGTTATTGACCTTGTTGAAAAAAATAATGGTAAGAGAAGTCTTGTTATTAAGGATTTAAAATCAAACTATAAGAAAACTACAAGCGAGATCAAACAAATCAAAAAAGATGAGATTGGATGGGAAGAGTTCGAAGGTGAAAGAAACGAAAAAACTTCATTTTTCTCAAATGTAAGCAACTTGGTTTGGTATGGTGCCGCATTAGGCTTCTTTGGAGTTGTTCCTCAAAAGGCTGCAATTGCTCTCTCTATTGGAGCAGGGGTTGTCTCAATTATTCTCATCATTGCAATTCTTATAGCTATCATATGGGTAATTACTCTTATTACGAATGTTTCAGTTGAACAAAAAAAGTTTCAATTGCATCGACTTGCTTAGAAAACTTAACAGTCTCTAACACTCAGTCATAAGGTTGGGATGTACTAACAACCTTACTCTTATTAGGAACTAGATAATATTTAGCAACATAAACTTAATATTATCTAGTTAACTACACATCTTTAAAACATTTCTTTGAATATTTTTTCTAGACCAATGTTTAGTATAATTTCATATTCATTAACAAACAAAAGGAGACGTTATGAAAAATGAAAAAATCAATGAGATCTTACGAGGTGAAATTTCAGCCAAGGAATCATACCGGCAGGTCATGGAAAAAGTTAAATCTGACCCCGAGTCACATAGGTTAAAAGAATTTCTGACTGACCATAAAGATGCAGTAAGTTTCTGGGAAGCACAAGCAGTAGGAGAATTTAAGCAGCCTCAGACCGATTCAGGAGTATGGGGAAAAGCTGTTGAGGCATTTGTTGGAACCTCAAAATTGCTTGGTGATAAAAATGCTCTAAAAGCTTTGAAAGCTGGAGAAGAAATCGGACTGAAAAGTTATCAAAACATGTTAACTGATGATCAACTATCCATGAGTCAGAAAGAGAGTATTAAAACTAAGTTTATACCTAGGCAAGAGCGTCACATTAATAGCTTAAATGCTATGATTGAGCTTCAATAAATTTATAAATTAAGGAGGTATATATGTTATATTGGGCAGCAGTTTTTTTTATCATCGCAATGATAGCGGGCTTTTTTGGATTCGGGGGAGTAGCAGTGGCAACGTCAAGCATTGCACAAGTGTTATTCTTTGTATTTATTGTCGGTTTCGTTATTTCATTAGTTCTACATTTCGCACGCGCTGTAGATAAGGGCGCTGGGAAGTTAACTAAGTAGCGACAATTTTAAAGTGTTCTCAGTAATTGAGAGCACTTTTTTACTTAAATAAAGTTTAACAAACAAAAAGGAGGAAAATGTTACCAAAGAAAGTATTTAAAACTCTCATATTAATCTCATTTTTAGGGACAGTGAGTTGTTGGGAGTCAGATGCTGAAAATGCAGCTGAAGATATAGGAGAGAAAATTCAAGAAGTAGGTGAGGATATAGGTGATAGTGTCGAAGATGCGGCAAGTTCATCTAAATAATAAGTGATAAAAGGGGAGGGGCAATAAGCTATCTTTCCCTTTTAAATTGAATAGTAGTTTTTTACTATCTTTTTACTCTATGAAAATTACAAGCTATATTAATCTGAAAATTACCTTCAAAACTCATTTAAGAAGTGAGTAAGGCAAGTCGTACATGAAATTCTTTTTAATTCTCGTTTTATTTAGCTCTTTTTCTCAATATCTATGGAGTCAGGTGGATCCGAGCTCTATCATTCAGACTGAAAACTCGCTAAATGTCCCAAGAGATGTGTCTGATAAGATGATTTCAGGTCGAATTGAAAAGATACTTTCCGTGCCTGGGTGGTATGGCAACTTAGAAATTACAGTTAAAGAGGGAATTGTTGTACTAAGTGGAGAAATAGATTCACAGGAAAAGAAAAAATGGGCATTTGAAGTCATTAAGAAAACACAGGGAGTTGTGGCAATAGTAGACCGATCAAAGACTACTATAGAGCAGGGAGATATACTCTCACCTGCAAAGAATGAGATTACAGAAATCTACTCTAAGGGCCGCAAACAACTTCCATATATTATATCCTCATTGATTATTTTATTTATTTTTATCTTAGGATCTTTTTTTATCATGAAGTCGATGAGAGCTTTTCTTCTAAGACGAAATAAAAATGCTCTACTTTCACGATCTCTGGCAAACTTTTCAGGTCTAATTATAATCATACTTGGCGTATACTTCGCTTTAAAAACCAGTGGTCTTTCAACTCTTGCCGTCACTCTTTTGGGAGGTTCTGGGATGTTGGGGATAGGCTTAGGCTTGGCCCTAAAGAATACTTTCGAAAATTATACTTCAAGTGTCATGATTAGCCTGAAGGAGCTTTTCAAAATGGGAGAGGTTGTTGAAATTCAAGGTTTTGAGGGAGTTGTTCAGTCTGTAACAACCCGAGGAACTACCTTGATGGATTTTGATGGAAATAATATCACCATCCCAAACAACCAAGTTTTTAATTCGGTTATTAAAAACTTGACGAGAAATCCAAAAATGAGAGCAGAGTTTCTCGTAGGAATTGGCTATGAGGATGAGATCTCAAATGCTCGGAGTATAATTGGAAAAGTTTTAGCAGATATTTCACCTAAAATTCTCAATGATCCACCTCCCATTGTGATGGTGGATAACCTTGGAGCCTCGAGTGTGAACTTGAAGGTAAGTTTTTGGTTTGACATCAATCTATCTAGCAAGGCAAAGCTCAAGTCGCATGCCATGCAGCTGGTGAAAGAAGCTCTAATGGAAAATAACATTTCGATGCCTGATGATGCTCGGGAGGTCGTTTTCGCATCTTCATTAAAAATTGAAAAAGTGAATGAGCAAAAGGATGCGACGTCTAAAAATGGACGTCCAAAGTCTAAAGGACCTCAACAAGGGCAAGTAGATCTAAGTAGTGAAGTTGATAATATAAAAGAGCAAGCTATAAAAATGCCAACAGTTGAGAAAGGCGAAAACCTAATTTCTTAGTTCAATATAGCTATGAATACTTAACAAATAAAGGAAGTTAATAAATGAACTTGTACCCAAAATTATTTTCTCATTCAGAGATAAATGATGCAGAGACTGAAGAAAAACCTAACCGCCCGAAGCCCCCAGGAGCTCCTCCAAGAACTCCAATAGAGTCACCTCCTTCGAAGCCTGATAAGAAAAGAGCACCGATTGAGGAGCCAGAACAAAAGCCAGAAGTCGACAAGATTAAGTTGTAGAAGATCTCATTTTTAATTTGGAGGGTGTAAATTTTCTTATGAAAAAAAGTATTTTCTTACTTCTTATTTCTATACCCTGTTTTCTCAAGGCTAATCCTATTTTAAATCTACCTTTACCACAAAAAGGAGATTTTATAGAGTATAGAGTGCACAGCGGGGAACAAAAGTGCTCTTTTAGTGCTCAAGCTAAAATGTTAACGAAAGCCGTCTCGAAAGATAGCGTAAGAGAACTAAACTTTTGGGAGAAAATCTACTTTGAGGTCAAGGAATCTAGAGTTCAAGATGGATCACTCTTTTTTAAACTTAGTGGTTTCAAGAATGTACGGTTCCACTTTTTTTATCGTGAGTGTGAATTAAAAAAAGAAATTAAAATTGATCGTCAAACCTTTGCTTTTGATAAGATCGATATCCTTTATCGAGAAGTCTTTGGTGCAGCGGTTTTGGAAGAAACTCATCTTATCTCTAAAGGCAAAATAGTTAAAGTCTATCCCTATTCGCTTAAAGGACATACTCCTTTTTATACTTTGAAAGTAGGTGGAGCTTTAAGTATTAGAAATAATATTAGAATAAAAAATGAAATTGCACTTTTTAAAAACCCTTTGATTTTTCAACCACGACCAGGGTTTATTCTGAGAGTGGGAGGGTTTTTTATGAATCAAGATGGTCTCGGGCATGCGCTTTACGCTTCAGAAAACTTATCGGTATTAGCGACAAGTCTTCTTGATGGGCAAAGATATAAAAGGGCCGGTTTTAAAAGAAGAAAAAGAGGCGTTTTTTTAGGGACGATTATTAAGTGGAAAAATTTACGGTTCAGATTCTCTAATGATTTTATTTTTCAGGAAAAAGGGGGGGAGTTGCGCTTAACTTATGAACATGAGTTTCGAATGAAACTGGATCTCATCATAAAGCCAAGGATCTACATTCAAAGGTGGGATTTGAAGTACTCTAACTACTACTTTGGAGTGAACCATTTAGATGAACACCCTCAGAAGTTTCAGCTCAATGCAACATATAACTATTCAGCTATGATTAAAGTGATTAAGAATTATAAACGGTGGGGATTCTTTTTAGACACAGGGGTTAAATTCTTAGATGAAGAAATTAGACAGTCACCTACAAGTAGTGGAAAGAGTGATTTGAAATTCACTTTTGGAGCATTCTATAAAATAATTTAAAAAACCTCATTGTATTTAGATCTTAAAATCAACAAAATGTATAGATTTCTTCACATTCTTTATACTTTTTAAAAAAGAACTTAAGACTCTATTTCCTTATTCTTATTCCAACAAAAAAAATTAAAATTTAAAGGAGAAAAAATGAACAAAATTTTATTGCTAATGGCGCTAACTCTCTCAACGAACATCTACTCTCAAAGCAGTGACAATGATCCTGGGATTATTTTTTCAGTTGCTGGTGTATTGAGTGATAGTGTGAAGGGAATTGAAGATGACGAAGACAAGTTAAATTACGGAGCAGGGGCATTGGTAGAGTTTTCACTTAACGATCACTTTGGTCTAGAAACAGGAGCTTTATTAATTAAGCGTCAGTATTCATTTAAAGTTAGTGAGTTGGAAGCGACACAAACAGTCTCAAGGTTGCATGTTCCAATGATGGCAAGATTTTGGTTTTCTGATTACTTCTCAATAGCAGGGGGACCTTTTCTTTCTTGGAAAACAGGTGATGCGCAGACAAATGTTGCTTTTGGTGATACTGACTTAATAGATGTCAAAACTTCTGCAAATGAAACAACTCAGTTTGGTTTAGAAACTGCAGCAACACTAAACTTTGCTATTAATGATAAGACAGGCTTATTCGTTGAGGGGCGATATTCATCACTCTTAGGAAAAGAGAATAATGAAGAGTCTCAACAAATTTCTGCCTTTACAGGTATAAAGTTCAACTTATAGTTATAAAAAATGAAAGTGTGTTCCTGTAATAAAAATAATTACGGGAACATCTTCAAATGTCTAAGAAACTTCACAAATAAGTCTAAAGTCAAACAAGATTGAATCAAGGTCTTTAGATACAATGATATTAAGAATTTAAACTTCAAGGAGATATAAATGAATTTTGAAAAAAAGAACATGAAAGAATTTTTAGAAATGCCACCAGTAGGAAATATAAGCACTGAGAACTCAAAGAGTATTGTAGGTTTACTCAACTCAATATTGGCGAATGAGTACCTAATTTTTACCAAAACACTCAATTTTCACTGGAACTTCAAAGGCCCGCGATTTACGAGCATGCATGATTTTCTAGGAAAGCATTACACATCACTTTTAGAGGTGATGGATGAGATCGCAGAAAGAGTCAAAATGGTCGGTGGGCAACCCGTAAGTACAGCAAAAGAGATGACTCAGGTCACAACTTTAGAAGAAAGACCCGGGGCACAATTAAGCTCGAACGAAATGATTTCAACGCTTATTAAAGATCACCATATTATTCAAGAGATGATTTCTTATGGATTGAAAGCGAATGAAAAAGCACTTCATGAAGATAAAGGGACAGAAGATATGTTAGTTGGGATGTTAAGAATACACGAAAAAATGAATTGGATGCTTAAATCCAGTTTGATATAAAAAAGGAGTTTATAATGAATGATAAGAAGTTTCTTAAACCTCTTTATAACACAGAAGGTGACTTTCAAAAAAAACAGACCACAAGGGCTGATTCAAACTCTAAAAACGAAGAGAAGAATCAAAAAGCAGAAATACACAGGCCCCAGGAAACATCTTTTGAACCAAATAAAGATAAAAGACAAAAAGGCTTTGAGCATGGAGCTCCTGATGAGGTGACGAAACCTCATCAGAAGCCTCTTAAGAATAATAGTCCAACTGAAACAGATATAACTCACCCGAAAGAAGTAAATTAAGGGAATCATCAGGAAAGGTTTAGGGCTTTACCAACTTGAGGGTCTTTCCATATGGCCCTGCTAATAGCGGCAAAGGAAAAAGACTTTTTGCAAAGTTCGCGGTTTATATAGTCTTTGGTTTTGATTCCTCCAACTCCTATCACTGGAGTGGGAATCTTAGACTGGATATAGGAAGCAAGGTCAACTAAGTATCCTTCGCCTTCTTTACCCCTTGGTCGCTTCCAACCGCCTAAACCAGATGAAACATTAATGATGTCTACACCAAACTCAGTTAATAATTTACTCAATCTTAAGGAATCCACTTGAGTTATGCCTCCTTCAAGATAGTCTTTTCCAGGGATTCTCACTGAAATAAGTACATAGGGATTAAGTTCTCGAATCTCAGCTACAATTTCAAAAAGAAGTCTGCACCTATTTTCAAAGTTACCCCCATATGAATCGGTCCTTTGATTCGTGATTGGGGAAAGCCATTGATTAATTCCGTATCCATGAGCTGCGTGTATTTCAATGAGATCAAAACCTGCTTTAACTGCTCTCGTTGAAGCTTTTATAAAAGAAGCCTTGATAGTATTAATTTCATAGAGATTAGCAACACTGGGAGCTTCTAGGATTTTATTTCTCACTGGAACTCTTATTCCTGAAGGGGAGATAAGGCGTCCATCTACTAATGAAGTTTCAGACTTGCCCCCTGCATGAGTGATTTGAATTCCAGAAATTGCTCCACTGCTTCGAATGACTTTTGATAAATTTCTTAGGCCTTCTATCTTTAAATCACAATCAATTCCTAGTTGCTGAGTCTCACTTTTTCCTGAGCGATGAACATATGAGTACCCGACTATCACCATCGCGGCACGTGAAGCACTAAGCCTCGTATAGTGTTCAAGGGTTTTAGTTGTCACAAACCCACTCAGACTTGCTGTTGAAGATGCCATTGGCGCGACAATAACTCTGTTTTTAAACCTATGGCCCTTAATTTTAATTTTACTGTTAATAGAAATCATGACTTCTCCCGTTGTAGAAGCAATATTAAGGGATAGTACTTATTGACAAAAGAAACAAAAATGAAATATATGTTTCTTTAATGGAAATGAAAGATTTAGTATATTTTACAGCAGTGGCCAAAACACAGAATATCCACAAGGCGGCTAAGGAGATATCAATTTCTCCAGGCTCACTGAGCAAAGCTATAACGAGACTTGAAAACGAACTTAAGATAAAGCTATTTGATCGTATTGGTCGAAATATCAAGTTAACAACTGAAGGAAAATTCTTAAGGGTTAAAGCCAATGAGATATTAAACCTTGAAGAAAAAACTCGAATCGATATTTTAGGTCAAATCGCAAGCTTCAGGGCAGTTATAGGTGCTCCTGAAATACTTCTCGCTTACTATGGAGTTGAAATAGCTAAAAAAATTAAAGAAAAATACCCAAATGCTCAAATCGAGCTGCTTGAAATTGATGAATCTAAAATTGAAAGTAAGGTTAAAACAGGAGAAATTCATTTGGCGATCACATCAAAAAATATTACTAAGAATTTCGACTTTAAAAAAATCGCAGACATTCACTTTTTAACGGTAGTAGGAAAGGAGCATCCATTAGCGAAAAGTGGAAAAAAAAATGTTGATGTTTATAAATTGTTAGATCATGACTTTGTCACTCCGAAGACATCAATACTTGGAAGTACTGAGAACATTCAATCATTAGATGGCTGGAGAGATGATAAATTTCCAAGGAAGAGAATTTTTTTGACCAGTAGTTTAAAAACAATAGGAAACCTTGTTAGTCAGGGATCTGCTGTAGCCTATCTTCCTGATTACATGGTGAACAATAATTATAAAGTTTTAAATGTAACTGGTTGTCCTTATACTTGTAATCAAAAGATTAGACTGGTGACAAAAGATAAAAAAATGTTTGGCTGGCTGAATAACATTTTTTAAATGTAAAATAGGATTTATAAAAAAATGTTCTGTGTAATTTATGAATTTAAAATTAAACTAAAACACAAAGAGCAGTTTTTAGATTCGTGGAGAGATTTCACTGAAGCAATCTATCGAAAGAATGGAAGCTTGGGTAGCCGCTTGCACGCGACCGATAATACAGATATTTATATTGCTTATGCTCAGTGGCCATCTGAGGAAGCTTATAAAAATGTGGCTGCTATTGAAGAATATGCACAAGAAGAACAGCTCGTAAGATCAAAGTTAGTTGAAGCAACTAAAGAAATAAATGTCTTGAATAAGCTTCATGTGATTGAAGATTTATTAAAGTAGTTACTTTAAAAATGAAATTAAAAGGGTTTAATAATGAATGTGAGTAATGAAGCGATACAGGAAATTATAAATCAAGAGATTGAGTTGCAATCCAGGGTGGTTAGAGAAAACTCTAAACGGTTAGAGGAGTTGTTACATATTGATTTTTTAGAAATCGGCTCTACAGGCAAAAAATATTCAAAAGCAGATATTATTGAGATATTACCAAATAGTGACTTTAGTGAAATGAGTGCAGATAATTTTGAAGGAAGATTATTAACAAATGATCTATTACTTTTAAATTATGACCTTGAGCTTAATATTAAGGGGGAAGTTGTTAAGTCAAAAAGAACCTCTATTTGGAAAAAAGAGAAGACCAGTTGGGAGATGTATTTTCATCAATCGACTATAAAACCGTTATAACTAATTAGAAAAATAATTTTTAACACCAAACAAAAAAACCATTCTTATAAAGTAAACTTTTTTGCAAAAAATTATAAAATGCCATAGTGACATTCTTATCATTGTCCTTTCTGACATAAACAAGACTATTACAAAAGGAGTATTTTCTATTTTTATGGCCCAACAATTGCAAACTTGATATCTATAAAATGTTGAACTTCTAAATAAGGATATTAAGAATGAAAAATTTTCTAATTGTCATGGCCTGCGCTTTTCTTACGAGTAAGGCTTATTCTAAAAAAATTGATTTTCCAATCGACCGCTATAATGAGCCAAGCTCTCTTATTTGGAAATTACTTGGCTCTGAAAATATAATGAATGCCAGAGAGATTTTTGAAAATAATATAATGTCCGGTGAGGTTGAAAGTCAGCCTTGGGCCGCTCATTATTGGCCCTATGCCCATGGAGCTTTGGTTGCGAGACATGGAGACCCTGGATTTAATAACTTACTAAGAACAGTGAATTCTGAGCAAGCATTTCCAAGTATCAAGAAATATCACGAAGACTTTCCTTCAGCGTCAGTGAGTTCCACTCACTATTTATCACCAGCTGAAAAATATGATCTTTGGATTGGAGATGAAAACTTTACGCTAACAAAGTCAATGCTAGAAGATACATCTAGAATGTATGATCAGTTTAAAAAAATACCTTCATGGTTTGGTTTGTGTCATGGAGCTGCTCCTGCGAGTATCATGTTAGACAGACCAAAGAAATTTGTTCAAGTCAAAAGTCCTAAGGGACACAATATTACATTTTTCCCATCTGACATAAAGGCTCTTGCAACTTTAGCTTGGACTAAAAAACATTACCGCACGGCTGGGCGTCGATGTAACTCTTCTGAACCAGACAGCTTAAGCTGTAAGGATTTAAACCCTGCAACTCTTCACTTAGGACTTGTGAATCAAATTGGAAGGAATCAAAGAAGTTTTATCCTTGATATTAGTAAAAATGAAGAAGTTTGGAACCATGCTTTGGCTAGTTATCGAATGAAGTATTTTAACCTTCGGGATAGGGTGAGCTACAATACTTTTTCGGAAAACGTCACACCTAGTTCATTAAATCCTCTACGTGCTGCTGGAACAAAAAAGCTTATTGGAGTGGAGGTGACAGTATCTTATGTTGGAACGGGCTATACCTTGTTTAGACAAACTGATGATAAAAAATTTGATCCTCTCAAAACAAAAAACTACTTTTACGATCTTGAATTAGATAGTAATGATAAAATTCTAGGAGGTGAATGGCTAAGTTCAGACCATCCTGACTTTGCTTGGTTACCATCTCAATCAGAAATGGTTGCCACTGGAGAAACTCCCAATATGCCAATTCTTAACTCTATGGGGCAAGTAAGATCAGAGCTCCTCACAATGGCTTCAGGAGGGATTGTTAAAGGTGCTAAATACGGTGGTTATTCTAATTACCTTTTACCTATGCCATCACTTGTTAAATATTTAATCAAGCAAGCTCAGTAACACAATAGAATGGGAGCTTTTTCGGCTCCCACTTTTTTTACTTAATCAAAACACTTAAGTTTAAACCATTTTGTTGCTTCAGTTCTAAATTCTTTTTGTCATCTTGGCGCATCTCTTAATTCAAAATCTGCCTTTTTGACACAGAAACATACTTTTTCTGATGAAATTTATTGGTACAGATCTTGCTCATAATAAGTGAAAGGAGGTTTGAATGAAAAACCTAACAAGTAAAAGTTTAATGATATCTATAAGTATTTGCCTGCTTTTTTCTTCCTTGTTCGCTTTTAGTGCATCGATTGATATGCAAGACTCAGCTAATAGTGCCTTAATTGGAGATTGCTCCAGAGAAGTTATAACTCCGGAAAAGTTTGAAATAGTTTCACAAGAACTATTCCAACAAGATAAAGAGATGATTGAGAAACTTATCTCAAGGATCTATAAGAAAGCCTCTGAGAAGTTGGCGATTAAATGATCAAGTTTTTTTATTCCAAAGAGTAAAGAATACAATATGAGCTTTTTCTAATGATTAAAATAGTTAAAGCACACAACAGGGTAAATATATTTAAAATATCTTCACCCACCTACAATGCGCTTACTTTAAGTCAGGGAATTTAAGGTAAGCGCTTCTTTTTTTCTTCTAAAATCACTAAAAAAAACCAAGGTTTATAAATGGTTTAGATAAACTTTTAGACATGTGAGCTTTTAGTACAAAGGGATCATAAGAGGGCAAACAAAAGAGTCTAAGTAGTTAAACTCTTTTGCTTGCGTGTGATATAAGGTTAATTAAAATCAGGTTACTTTGTCTTATTTACATTCTTTGTTCTACTATCGTTGGGTCCTGATAGTTGGAAAAAGGTTTCATTGACTCATTATTAAAGTCTAAAGTGTGTGTAGGTACAGGGGCCTTGATTGAGTGAAGGTTGAAGGCATTCTTAATTGCTTCGTAAGACTGAACCCAAACGTCATAATAATCTTTAGGCTGGCAATAAGGCCTTGCTTGCAACTCAATTGCGTATTCAGTCAAACCTGTGACTGCAATTTGAGGCTTAAAGTCCTTAGACTTACAAATTCCCTTAACTGATTGAAGTGCTTGTAGAGCGATTGCTCTCGCTTCTTGTATATCTTGATTTCCACTTATTTTAAAGTTCATATCAACTCGTCTAAATTTTTCTCTCGAGCAATTTTCAATAGCTCCTCCTGCTAGTGGTCCATTTGGAATAAAGATAACTCTGTTATCCAATGTTTTTAAAACAGTAACAAAGAGCAAAATTTGCTGAACCTCTCCTTCGTACTTTTGGGCCTTGATAACGTCTCCAACTTCAAAAGGTCTAAAGACTAAAAGAAGAACTCCACCAGCAAAGTTTCCTAGAGATCCTTGTAATGCCATACCGACAGCAAGTCCTGCGGCCGCAATAATTGCAGCAAAAGAAGTTGTCTCTACTCCTAAAATACCTATAACACTCAGAACTAATAAAACTTTAAGAGCACCATTTAAGAGATTTTTAAAAAAAGGAGTTAGGGTTGAGTCCATCTTTGACTTATTTAATGTTTTACCCGCTATTGCTGTGATTTTTCTAATAATGATAGAGCCTAGCCAAAAAGTAAGAAGTGCTCCTATTACCTTAGGTCCATAAAAGGTGATAAACTCCATCGACTTCTCTACTAAAATATTCATCCAATTTACAACTTCCATTTCGTGTCTCCTTAATATAAAGATTGTTTTACCTAGAAATATGTAATTGCAATTTTAGCGCCAATTTATACGATAAGTTTGCTTGGTTTTTATGCCAAAAAGACATGAGTCAGCCTTTTTTTGTTTGTTTATGTCATAGTGGCAAGAATAAAGCTGATTAAACACTCTTTCTTGATGGATATAAGTTGGCAAGGCTCTTGCAATTAAGTCAGTACGGAAATAATAACATGGAGGTAATTATGAAAAAATCAAACAACCACATCGCTAATTCAGGAAACATTGATAACTCAATTAATGAAATATACTTTCCTCCCAGCACAGATTCTTTATTTCACATTTGCTAGGTAGCGAGAAAAAAATTGTCCAAGGTGGTGAGTGCTACTACTCATTAATAATGAACATGAATATCAAGGAGGATATGATGAAGATTGAAATCCAATGCAGAAACTTTAAGCTAGGAGAAAATTCGCAACTTAAGCTTAAGGAGAAAGTAAAATCTTTTCAAGATGAGTTAAGTGGAAGGGCCACTTTTTGTTTTCATAAGACAAAAGAAGGTGCTCTTTTTGGAACTTTTACTTTAAAAAACTCAGATAAAATATACTATGCATCTTCTCTCGACTCTTCGATTGAAAACTTAATGAACAAGGTGATTCGGAAAGTAAGAAAACAAAATCAAAGGCAAAAGAGTAAAGAGATTTTGAAGAAAATTAGAAAATCAAGATATATTGAGGAGAGCCAAAATGAAAAATATTCTTCATATGAAGAATATCAGTAGTAGAAATCTTTGAACCTTTACCAATAATATGGAGACTATTATGACGAAATTAAAAAATCATGCAGGTGACCCAGGAAGCATTGATAGCTTAATCAATGAAATATCCTTACCTCCTTCGAATGTACCATTAAGCTATTCTTGTTAGAGAGGTTGAATTTTTAGTTAAAGCTTAAGCAGGACTTTAGAACTAGTCCTGCAAGAAGTTATTTTCTACTGTATCACTTAACTTCCCCGCAGCTTTCGAAATAAATTCTAAGTATTTTTGATACTCCTGTGGCGATTCATAGTCTTTATCTTTAATTAAATCTAAGAAAACCCTAATAGTTTTAATACTTCCTCTTAAGTCGTGTTGGAGTTTATGATCTATTTTTTCTTTCATGAGTTAGAATCATCCGTTGACTCCTCTTCTTTGAGGGCATCAATCTTTCTGTAAAGAGTTCTTAATCCAATTCCCAAACTTTTAGCGGTCTTACTTTTGTTATACTTATTAGCTTCAAGCCTTTTTTGAATGATATAATTTTCAATCTCTTTAAGTTCTTCTTTTAAAAATAAAAGTTTAAGCTCATCTTCACTTAGCGGCTGATCATTTTTCTCTCTAAAGCTTTGTTCTTGTACCTTGAGAGTTTCCTTAGGCTTTAAATCTGTAGATGCTTTCGTCTTAAGCTCTTCTAGTCTTACTCCATCCATTAAAAGTAGAGATCTCTCAAGAGTATTTTGAAGCTCTCTTACATTACCACTCCACTTTAAGCTTGAGATTAAGCGATGAACTTCCTTGGTAACTTCCACATCTCCAAGTTCATATTTTTTACAAATATTTTTAACTAAGAAATTTGTAAGAGGGACTAAGTCAGCTTGGCGCTCTCTTAAGGGAGGTAGTGTCAAATGTATTGTGTTCAGTCTATAAAGTAAGTCTTCTCGAAACAGGTCATTTTCCACCATCGCTGAAATATCTTTATGTGTGGCAGATAAAACTCTCGTATCAATAGTGATCTCATCTGCACCTCCTACTCTTCGTATTTTTCTTTCTTGCAAGAACCTTAGAAGTTTAGCTTGAAGTACAAGGCTTAAATCTCCAATTTCGTCCAGAAAAAGCGTTCCTTTATTAGCAAGTTCAATGAGTCCAATTTTCTTAGAGTCAGCTCCTGTAAAGGCTCCTTTCTCATGACCAAAAAGTTCAGACTCTAGTAGGTCTTCAGGTATTGCTGAGCAATTTAAGGCGATAAATTTTCCTGTAACATGACTCACTTCATGAATATGCTGAGCTAGAACTTCTTTTCCTGTTCCTGTTTCACCACTAATAAGGATGCTGACTTGAGCGGGAGCAACCTTGTTGATAATTTTTAAAGTAGGCAGCAAGCTTTCAGAGTCTAGAAAGAATTCAGAGTTTCCTTTCTTCTCGTTCTTTTTTGATTTTGAAGGTAACTTGGCACTAGGCAAGGTTTTATTAATAGATTTATGAACAGCTAAATTAAATAGGGAAGGACTCTCAAAGGGCTTTGCTATGTAGTCAGAGGCTCCTAGTTCGAGGGCCTGTAAGGCTTCATCTTCACCGGCATAAGAAGTCATCAGTAAGACCTTAGCTTTAGGGTCTTGTGCCTTAATACTTTTTAAAACTTCTATACCTGACTTTTCAGGCATTTTCACATCAGAAATTATAAGGCCATAGACACTTGATATTTTTTGATTACGGCAAGAAAGTATAAAATCATGATAATGAGAAAAAGTACTAACGCTGTAGTTGTAACTACTTAGAATTTTCTTTGATAAGTATAAACTTGATTCATCGTCATCCAGGACTGCAATACAAATTTGAGCCAAAAAATCCTCCCATGGATAATAGCTATCGAGGCATACTGGCATCAAACTTATAAGTCGTTGCCATTATCGCCTATGTCATTATGGCAAGAAAATAATCAGGTTAGCAAACAAAAAAGTGCTAAAGTGCTAAAAAAAAGTTACAAAGACAAAACGGTCAATCAAGCATTACCAATACTTTCTGCAATAAGACCTTTAAATGAAATTGGTTTCATGATGTAATCTAACTTGTAGTATACCTTTTCTTCTATGATCTCTTGGTGGGTAACAGAAGAAGCCATCACTAGGATATTAAGGTTGTGAATTCCTCTTTGATTTAAAGACTCAAGAAGCTCAAATCCATTAACTCCAGGGGTGTTCATGTCCAGTAACAACAAGTCAGGCTTGTAACCCTCGTCTAAAAGTTTGAGAAATAACCCTCCTGAATTAAAAGTTTTTAATTCAAGTGATTTGATATTCTTTTGAAGAACCCTCGTTGAGTGAAAAAGGTCAAACTCGCAGTCCTCGATAATAGCAACTTTGCACTGATCACTCATAATTAAATTATTGGACTTCCAAGCTCAGCAAGTGAGAAAACAATCTTTGTCCCATCACTGTAACTTTGATCAACTTCTATGCTCCCTCCATGACGGTCTATTATTCTTTTACATAGAGCTAGACTTGAACCTTGGAAAGATTTTTCTCCGTTTATACGTAGACTTTGAAAGATATCAAAAACTTTCTCAGATATCTCAGGAAGCATTCCAGGTCCATTATCTTCGATAGAGAAAGTGATATAGCCTTTTTTCTTACCTTCATTAATTTTAACTTTTAGCTCTCTCGTATTTTGAGAGCCAAATCTTACGGAGTTAGTTAAAAGACCTTTAAATACTTCTGTGATCTGTTTTTTATCTCCATAAATACGCTTACCAGTTAAGTGAACCTCAGAATAATCTTCAATACCAAGATCATTTAGAATTTCATTAATCACTTCTGATGGGTCAAAACTGGTAAAGAGATTTCCGTGAGTTCTTACTCTAGAGTATTGTAATAACCTATCAAGCATTCCGGATAAGAAGTTAAGAGTGTCCTGAGATTTTTGAACTAACGGCAGTGCTTTTTTATTTCCTGAGACCGCAATTTGAAGATCTTCATAGGTCTGGTGCATTTTTCTGATTGGTTTTCTAAGGTCATGAGAAACAATGTAATTAAATTCATTACTCTCTTCAGTAAGACGCTTAAGTTCTTGAGCCTCTCTCATTGAAGATACATCTACAAAAGAAAGAACAATTCCAAATTTGGCATGGTTTCTTTTTCCTTTTTGAAAATTAACGTCTTGTATCGGTGTATAGGGAACGACCTTTGTTAAGTAAATCGCTCCTTCATGCGTGTATTCAGCTCGTGATGAGTTGCCTGATTGGGCAACTTCTTTAATGCTTTTAATAATATCTTGCTGAGAGAAATTGAAAGTAATGTCGGTAATCTTTCGGCCAACATCTTGGGTCATAATGTTAATTATATCCTGGGCGCTTTCATTATATCTTCTGATTTTTAAATCTTCATCAAGAAAGACCATTGAGATGCTTGAACTTTCAAGTAAGAAATCAATATCACTGTTGGCTTCTAGGAGTTCATCAATTTTATCTTGGTGTTCAGTATTTACAGTATAAAGCTCTTCATTAACAGATTGGAGTTCTTCGTTTGAGCTTTGAAGTTCTTCATTTGAAGACATGAGCTCTTCATTTGTACTTTGTAGCTCCTCGTTAGTTGTTTCTAACTCTTCAATTGTCGTTTGTAACGACTCTTTCATTACTTGGAGTTGTTCTTCTAAGTTTTTAATCTCTTCAGTCGATTCAACATTCCCAATCTGAAGTGGAATAATATCTTTTTTGGTTTTTTTACTTTTTTGGTTTTCTTGGAATATAGCAATGTAACTTTGTGAGGAAGTACCCATTGAGGTTACAAAAGGACGGACTATGACTTCAAACTCACTGTCTAAGTACTTCTCACTCTTAACTCCTTTAAGAGAAACACTTTTTGAAAATCTCTTTGCTCCGTTAAGAGCTGAGTTTAGAGCCACTGAGAGATCTTTATCTAACATTGAAGTCACATTAAAAGTAACTTTCCCTTTTGGGACTTCTAAAATTCTATTAGAGTCACCAAAAGCATGGATCAAGGATAAGTTTTCATCAATAAGTAAGCATGGAGGAACAAACTCATTTAAGAGTTTTTCATACATCTGATTTACTCGACGTTCTTTAAAAACAATTGAAGCGATATCATTTGAAACTCGAGGTTTTTGATTCGCAAGTGTTGCACTAAAAAGTTGTGATTGAGCTGGGATTTTTGAAGGAACTCCGTGCTGGGAAATAAGTGGAAGCTTTACATCCCTGATCTTTTGAAAAACTTTATGCGTAGAGTGAATTGTTGTAAACTCCTCACCAAGTGATCCTAGAGTTTCACTTTTACCTAAAAATAGAAAACCATTTTGCCTTAAACCAAAGTGAAAAAGAGATAAGGCCCTGGCTTGCAAGCTTGGTTGAAAGTATATGAGTAAGTTTCTGCATGAAATAAAATGCACTTTTGTGAAAGGAGGGTCTTGAGATACATCATGTTGTGAGAAAACGACACTTGTTCTAATCGTAGCCTTTACTTCGTAACTTAGCTCTTTGGAAGTAAAGTAATCTTCAACGATACTGCTTGGAAGCTCTTCTACGGCTTTTTCACTGTAGAGCGCAGATCTCGCTATTTCTAAGGCTTCTTTATCTACATCTGTGGCAAAGATTTTAAATTTCTTGTCATTGCCTATTTGCTGAAGGTATTTATCAAGGCAAATCGCAATTGAATAGGCCTCTTCTCCCGTTGAGCAGCCTGCTGACCACACCCTTATGACTGGGTCATCTTTGGCAAGGTCGACTACCTCAGGGATGATATGTTTTTCAAGGTACCCAAAAGATCCTTGGTCTCTGAAAAACCGAGTCACATTAATGAGCATTTCGCTATGGAGATAAATTAATTCTTCGTGACTAGATCTTAGTAGGTCTATATAAGCACTAAGGCTTTTAAGCCCATGGTGCTTGATTCTGCGCTCGATTCTTCTACCGATTGTTGAAGATCGGTAGCTAGAAAAGTCAATTCCTTCAACTGATTGTAACAGACTAGTTACGGACCTAAAACTTGTAGTATCTTTAGTTAAACCATCTTCTCGATCTTGTGCTGTGTTTTCTTCTTCTTCTTCTTCTTTTTCATCATTAAAGTTAGGATCTTCAAGAAGTGAATGTGAATGATCTTGCTGGTTAGTTGCGTACTGAAGAATAACAGTATGCATTTCTTCAGCTTTCAGGATTTTATCAACGATATTATTTTTTATCGCACTTTTTGGCATTCCATCAAACTTACATTCTTCAGGATCTTGAACCAGAACAAGACCTTCGTTCTCCTTAATTCTAGCTGCCCCTTTTGTTCCATCACTTCCTGTTCCAGATAAAACAACGCCAACCGCATATCTTCCAAACTCTTCAGCAAGCGAGGTAAAGAATGAATCAATTGGTAGTCGAGGTTGGATACTAGGATCTTGGTCTGAAGGAGTAAGAGTCATGCCTTTTATTGTGAGGTTTTTCTTTGGAGCAATGAGATATATTGAATTTGGCTGAACCTTGATTGGCTTGTCAACGCGATGAATTTTCATTTTTGTATAGCGGGCCAAAAGCTCAACCATTAAACTTTTAAAGTCGGGGGATAAGTGTTGTACAACAACAAAACTCATGCCCGTGTCTTCAGGGAAGTGTTTAAAAAAGCCTTCAAGAGCTTCAAGTCCACCAGCAGAAGCACCTACGCCGACGATATAGGGTCTAAATTGTGTTGTTTTGCTGCTCATAAATATACCTTCTCGAGGTTAAACGTCTTTAAAATGAAAAATGGATATGACGATTTTAACACTGATCTAGTATATATGTAAATTTAGATAAACTAAAAATCTTTTAATTGAATTTGGTATCAAGATAAGGTTAAATTCAACAGTGAATTCTAAAAGTAAATTAAGTTTAACTGATCAGGTTTTTACAGAAGATGAAGCTGGCTTTATTGTTGTCGTTGGTTCATCAGCTGGGGGGATTGATGCGCTGAGAGAGTTTCTCTCCGTTAGGCCTTTGAAGCAAAACTCTTATGTGTTCATCCAGCACATGTCTCCTAATTTCAATACACTATTGCCTGATATTATAAAGGAATCAACTGGTTTAGAGCTGAAGTTGGCTGAAGATGGACAGAGGCTAAAGCCAGGACAGATGATTTTACTTCCTCCTAATAAATTAATGACTATAGAGGATGGTCTTATAAAGCTAGAATCCAGGTCTGAAAAACACGAGTACAATTACTATCCAATTGATTACTTTTTTGAGTCAGTTGCTCAAGGGTTATCATCTAGAGTCATAGGTGTCATTTTATCTGGAACTGGTCGAGACGGGTCAAAGGGAATTGAGGCAATTCAAGAAAACGCGGGCTATGTTATGGTTCAGTCACCTCAGTCTGCAAAGTTTGACGGGATGCCCATAAGTGCTTTAGCAACCAAGAAAGTTAACATTTCGATGAATGCCAAAGATATGCACTCTCATCTTAATCACTATACGAGTGGCACTGTAGACTCCTTACTTAGAGACTTTGTGGGAGTAGGGGCTTCAATGGGAGGGTTAAATGCTCCTCCATATTTAGAAGAAGTCTATTCTATTCTTAAGAAAGCTAAAGGTATCGACTTCAGTTTTTACAACCAATCTGTACTGACACAAAGAATTAACACAAGATTAAAGATTACAAATTCTACCGATCTCAAAAATTATGCAGAAGTTATTTTAGACAACAAAGAAGAGTTAGAAAACTTGTATCTAGACCTCCTTTCAAGTTCTTCAACTTTCTTTGAATTTCCTGAATGCTTAGAGGCATTCCAAAAAGTTATTCTCCCGGAAATTATTCACAATGTAGGCTCAAAGAAAGCTCTACGATTTTGGGTTGTTGGATGTGGGACTGGAGAAGAGGCTTATACTTATGCCATGCTTATCGATGAGTACTTGACTAACAATCGCTTGGACATCGCTTATAAAGTCTTTGCGACTGATGTGAATTATGAAGCCTTGAGATATGCTGGAAAAGCTTCATACCCTGAAGAAGCTTTGTCCTTTGTGCCACAAAGACTGCATGAAGTGTACTGTACTAATAAAAATGGGATGATTACTTTTAAAGATAAAACTCGTAAGAATATTATTTTTGCAGGCCATGACATTATTCAATCAACCTCATTTGCATCTATTGATTTTATCTCATGCAGAGGAGTCTTAGGGCTTTTTCGCGAAGAGTTTTTACCAAAACTACTTAAAGGGTTTGTTTTTTCGTTAACTGGAAATCGTGAGAAAGGTGGCTTTTTGTTACTTGATCAAGACCAAGAGCTTGAAGCCGCTAAACCTTACTTTCAGACATTTCCTAGGGCCAAGCAATTTTTTCAGGCCGTACCTTTAGATAAAGCTAAGGCGGATAGAAGTAAAGTTAAGGATAAAAGACAAACACCTATCGGTAGAGAGTCAGTAGTTTTAAAACTTTATGAAAACCTGCCTTTAGGACAGGTCCCACCAACGATTCTTTTTAATGAAGACTTCTCAGTAGATTCTTTATTTGGTGACCTGAATGGCATTGTTAAAGTACCTTCAGGCAAAGCTAGTAATAACCTAACAGCCTTAGTGACACGTAAGCTTTTTGATAAAATCTCTTCTCTAAAACAAGACTTGGGAGACAATAAAACTTCTGCATCTGACTTTATAAGGTTCGTCACTCCTGAAAAAGTGACTCAACTACTGAATGTAACAGTGAGCGTTGCAGATGCTGAAACAGATCTCTTTAGTGCCGAGATTGAGAAAGTAGGGAAAGGTTTAAGTAACTCAGGTGTCTTAAGTGAAATGAATAAAACTGAGCAGACGGTTTACTTCTTAGACCTTGAAGTTGAAAAACTCAATCGCTTATTGACGGAAAAAGATAATGAAATGTCTTTATTAGTAAATCAGCTTCAAGTCTATAATGAAGAACTTCGTAGTATTAATGAAGAACTACAGACCGGAGGTGAAGAGCTTCAAAGTTCTAATGAAGAGCTTGAAGCTGTGAATGAAGAGCTCAAAGCATTAAATTTAGAATATCAGTTTAGAATTAGTGAGGCTTCTAAACTGGAACTTGAGGTGCAGCATATATATGATGCATCAAGAATTGGAGTTCTTTTTATTTCTCCTGAGTTAGAAATACAAAAATTCAATGCCTACGCACAAAAAATTCTACGTTTGATATCCGATGATACAGGAAGACCTTTGAAGCACTTTACTTATGATATGAGTGTTGATTTTCCAGAGAAAATCTTGAGCGTCATTAAAACTTTAAATCCTTATGAGGAAGAAATTGTAGTCCGAGGATCCCAACACTTTTCCATGAGAATTTTTCCCTGCCAAAATGATGACTTTGTGTTTACAGGAGTCGTTGTTACTTTTTTAGAGTCAAGGGCTCAGGTAGCTTCTGCTACTAAAAAGAAACCGAAAAAGCAGTCTTTGTCTGAAGAGGCTAATAGTATTTATGTTCTTATGGATAATACTCATCGAATCTTAAAAGGAAGTGATAAGTTTTTTAAATTTTTTGGCATTTCAAAAAATGATGAACCTCTAGAAAGTGATCCATTTATAAAGTTTATTAATCACAATGATCAAAATAGGTTTAAAAGACTACTTGGAGATTGTGAACTTGGAAAAATTATTAATTTTGACTTTGAGTCGAAAATAAATAACGAACAGGGAGAGACAAGTTTTTTGTGGCACGTTAAATCAGAGTTAGACCGTAAAAATCAATCCTTCCAATATCGATGTGTAGGTACTGTACTTTAAATGAATCAAGGTATTGAACATTATAACAAAAATTTAAGTAGGGAGTGGGAAGCTCTTCTTTTCGAATCACAAGATGCGCTTGATAACTTTCATCATAGTAATACTAAGCAAAACTTTCATGCATTATACTCAAGCCTTGGAGCACTTGATTCTTATCATAAAAAGTGTGGCCAGTTTTTTCTTGAGAAGTATCAAGGTTTAGAAGAGTCTGGGCAATTAAATGGATTCTTCGTGAATCTCTTTGAAAACTCACCAGTGGGTTACTTAGTGGCCAATACAGAGGGGATTATCTTAAATTCCAATGCTACCGCCGAGAAAATGTGGAATATAAAGAAGGAGCAGTTTGAGACTTTAGGTCTGATGAATATTATTCACCCTGACTTCAAAACAAATCTTTTTTCTGCCATGACTTCTTGTAAGTTAAGTCAGGAAACTAAAACGGCTGACCTTAAATGTATTCGATATGATAGAACTCACTTTTGGGGGAGGCTTAAAATATGTCAAATAAAAGAAACTCAATATCTCAAAGAGCCTATTTTATTAATATCAATTAGTGATATTACTGCCGATAGACTTTTAAAAGATACTGTAAAGAAATCGGCGATGACATTTACTGCCTCGACTGGGCGTTATTTCTTTAGTCAGTTAGGACGATTTTTAGTAGATTATCCGGCTATCGATCATGCCTTTATCTCAGAGTTAAATGATTCTAAAAATATATTTAATTCTTTGGCCTTAAGCTCTAATAACAAAGATATTATCTCAATATCTTATGAAGCAAAAGATAACCTTAAAAACTTTGATAAGTTTAATGCGAGAGGTTTAGTCAACGTACGCTCAGAAGATATTGAGGAAATAAATCGTCAACTTGGCTCCGTTGATGGAGTTCGAATTTATCTCTTTGACTCCAATAGAAATATCATGGGAGAGATTGGTATTTTTTCTAATCGTCCTATAGAAGATATAGAGCTTTACTCAAGTGTCTTAAAAGTTATTGGTTCTCGAGCGGAAGCTGAAATGAGAAGGTTTAAGATTGATGAAGAGCTGAAACAATACCAAGGTCAGTTAGAAGAAGTCGTGAGTAAAAGAACAGCAGAGCTTGAAGTGAAAAATGATCTTTTAGCACAAGAGATTGAAAAAAGAAAAAGAACTGAAGCTAACTTAAGAAGTGCTATCACTGATGCCGAGATGGCCGTTAGAGTTAAAAGTGCTTTTCTTGCTAATATGAGTCATGAGATTCGAACGCCGTTAAATGGTATTATTGGAGTGACATCTTTACTTGATAGATTAAAGCTTTCCAAGAAGTTAAAAGAGTATGTAGGTATTGTTAAGCAGTCAGGAGAAACTCTTTTGTATATCGTTAACGATATACTAGATGTAAGTAAGCTCGAATCTAATACTATTAGCCTTGAAAAAGAGAAGTTTGATTTAAGGTCTCTTTTTTCAATTATTTGTAGCTCTCATAGCTCAAAATTTGAAAGTAAGAGTTTAGACTTTTTCCTTGATTATCCTTATGGGCTACCACAGTGGATTATTTCAGACTCAGTTCGATTAAGACAAGTGATAGATAACCTTTTGGCCAATGCTATTAAGTTTACCAAGACAGGCTCTGTCGTGGTAAAAGTTCGATTTAGTAGTGATTTAAAGCAATTAGAATTTTCGATTATAGACTCTGGAATTGGTATTCAAGCAGATCAGATTGATAATATCTTTGAACGCTTTACTCAAGCTGATACTTCGACTACTAGAAATTATGGAGGAACTGGATTAGGACTGTCTATCTCCTCAAAGATCATTGAACTGTTTGGTGGAGTTTTATCTTGTGAGAGTGAAGTTGATGTTGGTTCGAAGTTTACAGCTAAGCTTCCTGTCTCAATTGATCCTTCTGAACCTCCTTTTGTACCACCTTTTTCTAATGATGTTGCCGTTTTATTAGATGTTGATGATGAAAATGTGGCCTCAGGGGTAGAAGAGGGTCTAGATTCACTTAATATCAAAGTCGTGAATAATCTAAAAGAAGTTAAGAAGTTTAATGAAGTTGAAAAGTTATTTGTCATTACTAATAAGAGCTCTTTTGATTTATCAAATAAAGAAAACCTAGAAAAAATAGAAACCCGCATCCTCTTTATGGGAGTCGGCGATAATAATAACGAAGATGATAAAAAAATTAATATTCAAAAAAGCTATCTTATAGAAAGTTTTTTAGAAGAGATTATCCCTCTATCTGATCAAGCTCAAAAAATTAATAGCTCCCTAACAGCGAAAATTAAAAAGACTGTGAAAAATAATGAAAATTACGATATTCATGTTCTCTTGGCAGAGGATAACAAAGTTAATCAAATTATAGCAGTTGGTCTTTTAGAAATATTTGGAGCTCATGTTGATATTGCATCTAATGGGAGAGAAGCTGTCGAGTTATATCAACAAAAGCCTTATGATGTCGTTTTAATGGATTGTTTAATGCCAGTAATGGATGGCTTTGAAGCTCTGAGTAGAATACGAATCCTTGATAGAACTGAACAAAAGTCTGAATCATCCCCACCTATCATTGCTGTAACTGCTAATGCGATGGCGGGAGATAAAGAAAAGTGTCTAGCAGAAGGCTTTGATGACTATATATCTAAGCCTATTAAACTAGAGGAACTGGAAAGAGTTATCTTAAATATTACTTCTAAATTAGCGCGAAACTAAGCTGTTGCAGCTTTGAAGCTAGCTTGAACTTGGATATAAACGGCCTTAAACTCAGAACCGATAAGCTGTAAGGTTTTTGTTAAAAAATCTATACATGGAGCCATTAGTTCGTGGCGTAGTATTTCAAATAAGTAGCTTAGTCTTTCCATCCCAAACTTTTGAGATAATCCTTTGAGGTTACCAGCAAGATAGCCAATAATATCGTAATTCTCATGAGCTAAGTATTTCTCAATACTATTAATTTTTCTTTCTATATCAATAAGTACTAACTGTACGCCCTCTTTGGTTTGAAACTCTAAAGGAAATATGTTTGGAATGATAACTTGTAGTTTTTCTAGCTGCTGATTCTGATTTCGGTAATCCTTACCTTTAATACTTTGCACACGATACTCCTTTCCGTATGTATAAACTGAGTTAAATTATATCAATTTTTCTCAGAATTTTTCAAGGGATGGAGTATTTTTCTTAGACTTTAAAGTCACAAATAGCAGTTGTTCCAACAATGCTATTCTTACCTATTGTGAGGTGGCAATTGTGTGATTTAAGTATCTTTTTTGCCAAAGATAAGCCACTTCCCCTTCCTTTTGAATCAATTCCTGTAGAATTAATCTTAAAAAAAGTTGAGTCTTTCTTTTTTTTCTCTTCATAGCCAACGCCATTATCTATAAGTATGCACTGGAGGTTGTTTTTATTTTTTTCTACCTGAATTCTAATACTGGGGTTTGAAGACTTATTGTAAATAATCCCATTTTTAATAAGTTCTTTGAATGCCTTTTTGAGTAGTTCTCTATCGCTTTTAATTAGGATTTCTTCATCATCAAAAGTGATAGTCGCATTTTTCTCTTTAAGTAAAAGGCTTAAGTCTTTATCTCTAATTTCTGTAAAGATTGAAGACAAAGAGTTTTTTGAAAATTTGGGCTCTCTGATGCTAATATTATAAAGGGTATTAACAAAATGTGTTGTCTGCGAAATACGATGACAGCAGTCTTTAATATGCTTGAGAACTTCGTTGAAATTATCATCAAGTTCTTCTTTATACTCACTTGAAAGCATATCAGAGAGGCTTTCAATGTTTGAAACATCTCTTCTTAGGTCGTGATTAAGTCTCCGATAGATTTGTTCAAGCTCTTCTTTCGAATAGTCTATGAGGCTTTGCCCTTGCTCTTTATGTACATCTAGCGGCTTTTGCATAAGCTTCAAATATAATTAAGTATAGTTTGAAAATCAATCTATCATCTCACTAAATACACAAAGTGCCATTGACGACACTGGTACTATTAGGATGTTTGTTTTTGATCCGTATTCTTGATATATTTGAGAGTAGATGTCTGAATTAAAGCTGGCCACGGAAAGCCACCAAAATGATATTAAGAGAGTAGTAATCATTGATGATGATGAATCAATGCTGTTCTTGTACAAAAAAATGCTCCGAGACTCAGATTACTCACTAGAAGCTTATTCATCATATTTTGATTTTGAAAAAGAGTATTCGGATGTAAAGTTGTCAGAGCATTTCGATCTCATTATATCAGATATCTACATGCCTGATATCTCGGGCTTTGAAGTATTGGAAAAAATTAAGGCCACTGATTCACAAGCAAAAGTTGTATTAATAAGTTCATTCACTGAGGAAGATCAAGTCTCTCGAGCTCTAAAATCTGGTGCACTTGCCTGTGTGAGTAAGTCTTTCGAAAATGTTTCAAAGCTTATTAGTAAGTTAATCGATTAAAGCCGACACGCAGTAAATGGTATTTTTTCTAACAGTTAGAATAATTAAGAAAAAATATTTAATAAAAATTCGTAATAATAAAAAAAACTGTATATCCTAATTAATATCAGGATGATGCGAATACTTTTTCTACGGATGGACTAAAGAGTAGGGAAGCAATGCTTTTTAAACTTCCCTACTTCCTTAATTTAATTTCCCAAATTTAATCTGTGCATTTACACCTTGCCATTATGGCGTGCCATTATGACAAGGTACCGATAGTGTATTACCAAATACCCTTTAAAATCTATGTGTTTTATCTTTTTAATTTTTGGCATCTCCTTTGCAAGAGTACTCATCACGTTCAATCTTTTAAAAAAGGAGTTTTAAAATGAATATATTGAACTACACACCCGAATTAGACATAGAAACAATCAGCATTATAGATGAATACGTAAAGTTGCATGACTACTTACAAGACTATAGTGAGGAAACTGACAATAGCCTTGTAAGTAGATTAGTTGAGGGTTGCTATGTTTAGTAAAATCAGCGAACCCGGAACAAAGCGGCCCGAAAGTTATACATCGGAAGAATATTTTAATCTACCTTTCCTTGTAGAAAGAAAAAGTACAAGGGGAAATAACTTTTTCAAATATATTAAAACTTTTTTAAGTATATAAAACTTATTTGTAACTTTTAGTATAAAAGCTATTAGAAGTTACAAGCTTGTAAGTTAGATATTTCAATGAGCCATTAGTGCAAAAGTTAAGAATTTAAATTTTGTCAAAATAGCACATAAATTAAAAAGCACTGTGATAGTTTAAATAAAAAAAATTAAGGAGGAATTATATGCTGAACTATAAGTCGATTTTGAGAGGAGATATTGAAGGTCATGGAATCTTTGTTAATAAAACTAAGAAGGCCATGGTCAAGTGTGAAATTATCTATTGGTATGATAAAATATATTCATTTTTTGTGCCGGTTCTCTCAACTTATAAAGTCCACTTTAGTAGAACAGCTAATTCATCTTTAAAAATTAAATGTAAAATACACTTTGAGACGATATACAGAGAAGATTATACTGTTCATGCCTCTGGAGCTAATATCATTGAAGCTTTTAAGAACGCTCTCGCTTTGATGCACTCTGAATTTCACTCTGGTGAAATGGGCTCAGGTGCTTTATTAAATGATAATAAGCCGGAGACATCTCTTAATTATAGATAGAAAATTTTCTTCCTGCTTTTTTTCGCGTCTATTTTTTTTATTTAAGCAAAAAGAACCAAGCTAATTGCCATTACTGCCATTCCTGCTATCAAACCATAAAGAGACAGATGATGATCTCCGTACTCTCGAGCTGAAGGCAAAAGCTGGTCAAAGCTAATAAACACCATTATGCCAGCAATAGAGGCAAAAACCACTCCTATAAGGGTATCGTTCATAAACGGTGAGAGGAACATATAACCAATAAATGCGCCGATCGGTTCAGAAATACCGGAAAAAAAAGAATAATAGAAAGCTTTCTTTTTACTGCCTGTGGCGTAATAAATAGGAACTGAAACAGCGATGCCTTCGGGAATATTATGAATCGCTATGGCCACTGCAATGGCCAGCCCTAACTTTGGGTCTTCGAGTGCACTAAAAAATGTGGCAAGTCCTTCGGGAAAATTATGAATCCCAATCGCTAAAGCTGTCATAATTCCAGTTCTGTATAGTTTTTTCATCTCTGGTTTTACTTCAGATTTAGAGTCTCCGTGCCCTTGGGCACTTTCAAGCTGTGGGGTTAGACGGTCGATGAGAGTAATGACTGCCATTCCCCCAAAAAAACTTAATACATTATAGAGCTTTCCTAATTGGGTTCCATACTCTGAGATCAGTAACGCTTCACCCTTATAGAAAATTTCAATCAAAGAAATATAAATCATCACACCAGCTGAAAAGCCCAAAGCCATGGCAAGAAACTTTGAGTTATCCTTTTTAACAAAAAATGCGAGGACACTTCCAATTCCAGTCGCAAGGCCTGCAAAAAGAGTTAGTAAAAGTGCGTAGGTGACATTGTCTTCCATCATCATGACCTTAACCTAAAATGAATGATTTGGCCGGCAACTTCTTTGAGCTAGTTTTGTACTCAATAACTTTATTTGAGTAAGTGATTTTACTAAAAAACACTCAAGGTCTTTTTTTTCAGTAATGCTTAGTGATAAAGGAGAGCGAACAGGTGGGGAGAGTCTTGAGATTCTCAATTGATTTCCATTTCTTTGATAATAGAAGCTTTTATTGAAGTGATTTTGGTACTTCTTATTAAGTACCGAGGTTGAGTATCTTTCTAAAGAGATTGGAATATTGTTGTAGTGCTCAATGAGCTGCTTTAAATTTAAGAATGCACCTGAGTGAGTATAAGGGGCACTAAGAGCGATATTTCTAAGGGGCATTGTTCTAAAAGAGTATATAAATCTCTTATCGTTAAAAGCTTCGAATCTTCCGAGGTCGTCCTTAAAATGAGAGTCGAGGTTAAGGACTTGAGGAGCAGCAATATTTTGAAAAGCATGGTTAGAAAGTAATGCTCCATTGTGGCAGTTGGCACAGCGACCTTTTTCTATAAAAACAAGGGCACCTCTTTTTT
>Ga0114957_1000573_pt1 | contig 46513 bp, 45 predicted proteins | sample BantaG_FD_87175 | JGI IMG/M metagenome (GOLD analysis project Ga0114957, IMG submission 87175) | Marine algal microbial communities from Bantry Bay, Ireland - BantryBay_4 metaG | ecosystem: Host-associated > Algae > Red algae > Unclassified | place: Bantry Bay, Ireland | collected 2014-11-21 | reverse complement strand
GTGTCAGAAATCATAAGCAGAATTATTTTAGTTTATTGGAATTCAGTACTTTAATATACTAAATTTTCTGCTTTTTTGCTACTATAAAATCTGGTTTCTTACGTCGAACTCACGTTAATTAATACTGCAATACATAAATATCTATGCTTTTAATAAATAATTCTTATCAGCATTAAGGCGTTATTTCTTAATTATAGAGTATGTATTTAGTGCTATATTTTGCATATCCAAAGGATAAAATGTAAAGTATTTAATTTTTTTTCATGTTGCCATATAATGCTCATAAGACTATCATTACTTCTCTCCACAGTTAATACGATTGGTTAATACTATATCATGTTTTATCAATATTGAGGTAACTATATTCTCTGAACCTAATAAATTCTTTCATTCTAATCATTGGTTAAGTTGTATAGTAATTAGTAAAAAAGCGCCTTTTACAAAGGAAGATTTTTATAATAAAATGTTAGAAGCAAATATCGAAACCAGACCGCTTTGGAAACCAATGCATCTACAGCCTGTTTTTAAAAATGCACCATATTATGGTACTAAAATTAGCGAAAATTTATTTAAAGAGGGCCTATGTTTACCCAGTGGCTCAAACCTTACATCAGTAGAGCAAAATAGGATTGTTGAAGTCGTAAAAAGTTTATGATACGTCTTAATTGCTTATTTACACTAGAAAATCAAGTTATATTTCTATATTGTAATAATAATCAAGATATTTGTAGTCCCAATTGTAATGCAGTATGTTTAAAAAGCTAAACCAAGCACTTATTCAAGTTTTTGAATCTAGTCGTAAAAAGATAGATTTTAAAAATATAAACTATCTACCAAGATGGGCAATATTGTGTTTCGATAGTGCTATCTTATTAATTGCTTTGGTAATTACTAAAATTATTATTGGAAACCTAAAAAGCGCATTACCTTATCTCTCCTATCTACCAACAGCTCAAGAATTAATTGTAATACTAGTAAATGTTTTATTCTTTATCTTTTTTAGAACCTATGCGGGCTTAATTAGACACTCTACATTTATTGATGCAGTAAAATTCTTTCTAGCCTCTGTGGCAACACTAGTAACCACTCTTAGTATTCATTATATTTATTTTGTATTTACAGAAGAAAATATTTTTTTAATTCCAGAGATCCTAGTATACGCTATTATATCTTTTTGTGGCTTATTTCTTTTTAGAATATTAGTAAAATATATTTTTGAAGCGTATCTAAACCATCAACACGAAGAAGACCAATTAAATGTTTTGGTTTACGGTACAGATGAAAATGCAATTGCAATTGCCTCAGCTTTAAAATCAGAAAAGCCATCTCGATACAAAGTATTAGGCTTTATAGATAAAGCAAGTAAAAATAAAAGTAAAGAAATATTAGGGCTTCCAATAGTTCATATTCATAGAAAAGTTGCTGTTACTTTAAGAGCAAATAAAGCGCAAGCGTTAATTATTGCAGATAATAACTTAACTAAAGAAGAAAGTATAGCTATTATAGACAGCTGCCTAGAATACAACTTTAAAGTCTTTAGAGCACCTTTAATTTCTGATATAGAAAACAATAAAAGTTTATCTAATCAAATTGAGAAAATTCAAATTGAAGACATTCTTGAAAGAGAAACAATAAAACTAGATAATAAACTAGTTGCAAAAGAAATATATAATAAATGTATCCTGGTAACAGGTGGAGCTGGATCAATAGGTAGCGAAATAGTAAGACAAGTAGCAAATTATAACCCTAGCAAATTGCTAATTTTAGATAATGCAGAAACACCTTTATACCGTATTCATCACGAAATAAATCAAAAATTCCCAAATTTAGATTTTGAACCCATTATATCAGACGTTAGAAATAGAGATATTATAGAAGAAATTTTTAAAACCTACACACCAGATGTTGTGTATCATGCAGCAGCATATAAGCACGTTCCTTTAATGGAAAAACACCCGTCTCAAGCAGTACTAGCAAATGTAGTAGGCTCTAAAAACGTTGCAGATATGGCTGGTAAATACAAAGCTGAAAAATTTGTAATGGTATCTACAGACAAAGCAGTAAACCCAAGCAATGTAATGGGGGCCTCTAAACGTATTGCCGAAATTTATATTCAAGCGCTTCAAAAAAAGTTAAAAACAAATAATAAATCTACAACGCAATATGTAACCACTAGATTTGGTAATGTTTTAGGATCTAATGGCTCTGTCGTTCCATTATTTAAAAAACAAATAGAAGAAGGTGGCCCATTAACGATTACACACCCAGATATTATTAGGTATTTTATGACTATTCCCGAAGCTTGCCAGCTAGTTATCGAAGCAGGAGCCATGGGTAACGGAGGAGAAGTTTTTATCTTCGATATGGGTGAAGCGGTTAAAATTATCGATCTAGCTAAGAAAATTATTCGTTTAGCAGGATTTACACCATACAAAGAAATAGACATTAAAGTTATAGGTTTAAGACCAGGAGAAAAATTATACGAAGAATTGCTTAACGACAAATCTGAGACACTACCAACCTATAACGAAAAAATAATGATTGCTAAAATTGAAAGTTACGATTACGACTTTATTAATAAACTAATTTTAGATTTAGTAACAATCGCAAAAGAAGGCACAAAAAATGAAATAGTTCTTAAAATGAAAGATATTGTACCAGAATTCTTAAGTATGAATTCAGATTTTGAAAGATTAGATAAAAAAATAGTTTGAAAAAAACTAAAACATTTTAACCGTTTTATCAATTATGAAGCGTTTTTAATATAAATTTTTAAATGAAGATAGCAGTAGTAGGTACAGGATACGTAGGTCTAGTAACGGGAACCTGCCTAGCAGAAACAGGAAACGATGTGCTTTGTATAGATATAGACGAGAACAAAGTAAAACAGATGCAAGATGGTAAAGTCCCAATCTACGAGCCACATTTAGACGTTCTATTCGAAAGAAATATAAAAGCTAAACGTTTAAAATTCTCAACTAATCTAGCAGAAGGTTTAGAACATGGCGACATAATTTTTTTAGCTCTACCAACACCAGAAGGCGAAGATGGATCTGCAGATTTAAAATATATTTTAGGAGTAGCAGACGATATAGGAAAACTTATTAAAAACTATAAAGTTATAGTAGACAAAAGTACAGTTCCAGTTGGTACAAGCGAAAAAGTAGAAGCGGCAATTGCTAAAAACGCAACCTCAGATTTCGACGTAGTTTCTAATCCAGAATTTTTAAGATAAGGTTTCGCCGTGGACGATTTTTTAAAGCCAGAGCGAATAGTTATTGGAGCAGGTAGCGATAAAGCGATAAAGTTAATGGAGAAACTTTATAAGCCTTATGTTCGATCAGGAAACCCAATAATTATAATGGATAAAAAGTCTGCAGAGCTAACCAAGTACGCTTCAAATTCATTTTTAGCGGCTAAAATTACGTTTATGAATGAGATTGCCAACTTTTGCGAAAAGGTTGGAGCAGATGTAGATAAGGTAAGAATAGGCATGGGAACAGATTCTCGAATTGGTAAACGCTTTCTCTTTCCAGGAATAGGTTATGGAGGCTCTTGCTTTCCAAAAGATGTAAAAGCCTTACACAAATCTGGAAAAGATAATAATTATAATTTTCAAATTCTTAATGCAGTTATTAATGTAAATGCAAGACAAAAACTAGTCTTAATTCCTAAAATTGAAGCTCATTTTAATAGTGATTTAAAAGGAAAAAATATCGCAATTTGGGGATTAGCATTTAAACCAGAAACAGACGATATTCGAGAGGCACCAGCACTTTATATAATAGATAACTTATTAGAATCTGGAGCTAATATTACCGCTTACGATCCAGAGGCAATACCTAATGTAAAAAAGAAATTAGGAGATAAAATTAATTATGCCAAAGGTATGTATGAAGCCTTAGAAAATGCCGACGCCTTATTAATTTGTACAGAATGGAGTATTTTTAGAACTCCAGATATAGATAAAATGAAAGCCAGAATGAAAGGTAATATTATTTTTGACGGTAGAAATTTATACGATATTAAAGATATTGAAGAAGAAGGATTTAAATACATTTCAATAGGAAGATAATGAATTTAAAAACAGTCTTAATTACAGGAGCAGCAGGGTTTTTAGGGTCTCATTTGTGCGATCGTTTTATTAAAGAAGGATATCAAGTTATAGGTATGGATAATTTTATAACTGGCGATAAAAAAAACCTAGCCCACCTTCAAGAACATACTAATTTTAGTTGTATTGAGCATGACGTTACTAATTTTATAAAAATAAAGGAGAATATAGATTACATTCTACATTTTGCATCACCAGCAAGCCCTATAGATTATCTCAAAATACCAATTCAAACATTAAAAGTAGGCTCATTAGGAACGCATAATTTATTAGGTTTAGCCAAGGCTAAAGGCTCGCGATTACTTATAGCATCAACATCAGAAATTTATGGAGACCCTCTTGTACACCCTCAAACCGAATCATATTACGGTAACGTAAATACCATTGGACCAAGAGGTGTATACGACGAAGCAAAACGTTTTCAAGAATCCATAACAATGGCGTATCATAGATTTCATGGATTAGAAACACGCATCGCTCGTATATTTAATACCTATGGCCCAAGAATGCGACTTAACGATGGTCGTGTAATTCCAGCTTTTATGGGACAGGCACTACGTGGCGAAGACTTAACCGTTTTTGGTGATGGCATGCAAACACGTTCGTTTTGTTACGTAGACGACCAAGTAGAAGGCATTTATAGACTATTACTAAGCGACTATAGTTCTCCAGTAAATATTGGAAATCCACACGAAATTACTATAAGAGATTTTGCCAAAGAGATTATTAAACTTACAGGAACAACACAAAAAGTCGTTTATAAAAATTTACCTGTGGACGACCCAATGCAAAGACAACCAGATGTTTCTCTAGCTAAAAAATTATTAGGTTGGGAACCTAAGGTTGGTAGAGAAGAAGGCATGAAAATTACATTCGACTATTTTAAAAATCTAAGTGACGAAGAGTTATACAAGAGCGAACATAAAGATTTTTCAAGTTATAATAATAAATAGTAAATGGAATATACACGCGGAAGATATTCCTGGTTAATGAGACCTTTTTTAGTGGTTTTCGACCTACTAATTATTAATTTTTTAGCGTATTATTCTTTTAACTTTAACAAAGATAATCTTTTCTTTTTTTCGTCTGCATTTTTCAACAACAAGCATTTATTATTTATAATATATTCTATTGTATTTTGGATGTTTTCAACATCATTTATAAGTTTTTATCGTGTTTATCGCTATACTTCTGTATTAAATATTTTATCATTATTAGTTAAGCAGTTTCTAATATTTTTATTTTTGATTTATGCTTTTATTGGTGTATTTAGAAGTATAAATATTCAAGCTTTTGTAACCTTTAAATATTTACTTTCAATTTTTATAATTATTGGTTTTGTAAAGCTTTTAAGTTATTATTTACTTAGAGCGTACCGTTTAAAATTAAAAGGGAATATACGTCGTGTTGTAATAATTGGTGATACCGAAAGCGCAAATGAATTAAAATCGATATTTAGAAAAAAAAAAGAATTAGGATACAAATTATTAGCACGTTTTAGTAATAATAAAAGAACAGGTATTACAGGAAATATTAAAGACAGTTTTTTGTTTTTAGAAAATAATAGTGGTATCGACGAAATTTATTGTGCAATAGACGAGCTTACAGAGAATCAATTAAATGAATTTGTAAAACGTGCCAATATTCACCATTGTAATATTAAATTTATACCAGAGACTAAAAAACTATTTACTAAGCGATTAAAAACAGATTTCTATAATTATTTACCAGTGCTTTCTATTCAACAAGTAGCATTAAATAACGACTTTAATAAATTGGTAAAACGAACTTTCGATGTCGTTTTTTCTATATTTATTATTGTTTTTATATTGTCTTGGGCTTTTGTTATTTTATTTATTTTAATAAAACTAGAATCTAAAGGGCCTGTAATTTATAAGCATAAACGTAATGGCATAAACTATAAAGAGTTTAACTGTTATAAGTTTAGATCCTTAAGAACCGTAAAAGAACTTAAAGGAACTTATGTTAAGCAAAATGATACACGATTAACTAAAATTGGTAGATTTTTAAGAAAAACAAGCATCGACGAATTGCCACAATTTATTAATGTACTTTTAGGCGATATGTCTGTTGTAGGACCAAGGCCACATATGCTATCTTTTACAGAAGATTACTCTAAAAAAGTGGATAAGTACAATTTTATTTTTCGTCACCATGTAAAACCAGGTATTACAGGTTTAGCACAAATAAAAGGGTATAGAGGAGAGATAAAAAATGATGAGGATATAATAAATCGTATTAAATTTGATATTTTTTATATTGAAAACTGGTCTATTTTGTTAGATGTAAAAATTATTGTTCAGACTACATTAAATATTTTTAAAGGACAAAAGCAAGCTTACTAATTAATGGTGCTAAATAGATTCAAAAGAAAAAAATATAAATATGAATTTGTAAAGTAAATAATTATTTTTGCGTAAACAATTACAACTATGAATATTTTAATACTTGGTTCTGGTGGAAGAGAACACACTATCGCATGGAAATTGGCTCAAAGCAATTCTTGTAGAAACTTATACGTTGCTCCAGGAAACTCTGGAACTGCAGCAATTGCAACAAATGTTCCTGTTGGTGTTACCGATTTTAAGGCGATTAAAGAAATTGTATTAAATAACAATATCACAATGGTTGTTGTTGGTCCAGAAGATCCTTTAGTTCAAGGTATTCATGATTTCTTTTTAAAAGACGAAGCGCTTAAAAACGTTGCCTTTATTGGTCCACAAAAGGCAGCAGCAGAATTAGAAGGTAGCAAAGAGTTTGCAAAAAAGTTTTTATTTAGACACAATATCCCAACAGCAGCATATCAAAGTTTTAATGCAAATACAGTTGAAAAAGGCTATGCCTTTTTAGAAACATTAAAACCACCATACGTACTAAAAGCAGATGGTTTAGCAGCAGGAAAAGGAGTTGTTATATTAGAAAATATAGACGATGCAAAAGCCGAATTAAAGGCTATGCTTGTAGATGCTAAATTTGGAAATGCAAGCAGTAAAGTTGTAATTGAAGAGTTTTTAGATGGTATAGAATTAAGTTGTTTTGTGTTAACAGATGGTAAAAACTACAAAATTTTACCAACCGCAAAAGATTATAAGCGTATTGGTGAAGGCAATACAGGTTTAAATACAGGTGGAATGGGAGCCATTTCTCCAGTACCTTTTGCAGACGAGGTTTTTATGTCTAAAGTAAAAGAACGTATTGTTACACCAACAATTAATGGATTACAAAAAGATAATTTACCTTATAAAGGCTTCGTATTTATTGGTTTAATAAAAGTAGGTAACGATCCTTTTGTAATAGAATATAATGTACGCTTAGGAGACCCAGAAACAGAAGTGGTTTTACCACGTTTAAAAAACGATTTAGTCGAAGTTTTTCAAGCTGTTGCTAACCAAACGTTAGATACAATAGATATTAAAGTATCTAATCAAGCAGCTGCAACAATTATGCTGGTTTCTGGTGGTTATCCTGAAGCTTACGAGAAGGGAAAAGAAATTTCTGGAATAGAAAATATCGAAGGTTCTATCGCTTTTCATGCCGGTGCACAGCTTAAAGGTAATAAGACAGTAACTTCTGGTGGGCGCGTTATGGCAATTACTAGCTATGGTAAAACATACCAAGAGGCCATAAAAAAATCTTATCAAAATATAGAAAAACTACACTTTGATAAGATGAATTATCGAAAAGATATTGGTTTAGATTTATAAGTAAGAGTGTGAAGAGATGCTTTTATCTTCTTCATTATTATTGTCAAATTTCTTTAATTGTAACATCCAGTAAATAACGGCTACTATACAAATAATAGAAAATAACCAATTAATACCGTTCGCAAAAAACCAGTTTTCAAGCTCTAAAGCTCTAAGAGCATCAAAAGGTGAAAAAGCAACGTTTACAAAAAAGTCTTCTATAAATTCAAATAAATCTTTCATTTTAAAATCTTTTATTATTTTTAATGGTTTAAATGCGTTTACTTTTATACCACAGTTTTAAATATAAACGTTTACCTAAGTTCAGTTTATAATAAAATAAGTGTTTACCAAGCAAAAATACAAAAACAGAACGAAACTAATTAATAAAGTATGGTCATAATTTTATAGTTTATTTTTGATCTAGTGATTATTCCCCAGAAATTAGGACAGTAAGTTAAGTTGAAAAAAAGAATACAAAAAAAACATATTTTAGCTTGTATGATAGCAAGGAAATTAGTTACGACCGCACCAAAAAAAAGATGAAAGTATATTCTTGTTTTTATCTAGTCCTTTAGCTATTATTATTTTAAACTACACAGAAACAATAGAAGAGAAATGGTTTAAAATGCTTTTTTCTGCATTAATATTGGCGAGCCCATTTGTATTGTTAGTGCTGTAATTTTTTACCAAAGGCCAAATCTCCAGCGTCTCCAAAACCAGGCACAATGTAACCTTTATTATTAAGGTCTTTATCTATAGTAGCAATCCATAAATGCGTACCTTCTGGAAAATGTTTTGCAATATAATTTACTCCTTCTTCGGCACCAATTACTGCAGCTAAATGTATTTGCTTAGGCATACCATAAGGCTTTAAAGCTTTAAAAGTTGCTAATAAAGATTGTCCTGTTGCAACCATTGGATCTGCGAGAATGAGTGTTTTACCTTCCAAACTTGGACAAGCCAAATACTCTACAACAATTTCAAAGGTTTCTGGATGTTCTAAATAATGTCTATACGCAGAAATAAAAGCGTTTTCAGCTGTATCAAAATAGTTTAACAAACCATTATGTAATGGTAATCCTGCTCTTAAAATAGAACACAGCACGACTTCGTTATTAATAGTTTGTACTTCAACTTCGGCTAAAGGAGTTGTTATCTTTTGTTTTTTAAAACTAAAAGATTTACTCATCTCATAACCTAAAACTTCACCAATACGCTCGATGTTTCGTCTAAAACGCATACTGTTTTTTTGAATGTTTACATCACGTATTTCAGAAATAAAAGTGTTTAAAATTGAATTGTCTTTAGATAAATTATGAATATGCATAGTGGTGAATAATAGTATTGAATGGTAAAGTTAAATATTTATGCGTAATTTTACAGTCTTAAAAATAAATCAATATGTTTTCTACTAAAGCCAATGCTATTTTTCAAGATGTAATAGCAAAATATCATGAGATTAATACTGTAAATCAACCGTTTACTAATAAGTATGAAAAATCAGATTTGCTAAACCATTTACTATATAGAAAATGTTGGATAGATACTGTACAATGGCATTACGAAGACATAATTAGAGACCCACAAATAGACCCTGTTGCTGCTTTAAAATTGAAACGTAAGATAGATGCTTCTAACCAAGATAGAACAGATATGGTGGAATATATTGACAGCTATTTTTTAGAAAAATATAGCAATGTTTCTTCAAAAACCGAAGCTACAATTAATACCGAAAGTCCTGCTTGGGGAGTAGACAGACTTTCTATATTAGCATTAAAGGTGTACCATATGAAAGAGGAAGCAACACGTACAAATGCTTCGGAAGCCCATAGAGTTGCTTGCCAGAAAAAACTTGATATATTATTAAAACAACGTATAGATTTATCTACCGCGATAGACACGTTATTAGAAGACATTAGTAAAGGTGATAAGTACATGAAAGTATATAAGCAAATGAAAATGTATAATGACGATGAGCTTAATCCAGTATTAAGAGGACAGAAGTAAGAAAAAATTAACTGTCTGCCTTAACACAGGCGAAAACCCTATAAAAGTAGAACATAAAAGCATTTTACTATGCTTATTGTGTTGATAGCATATAACCATCGAACTCTTTTCCTTTTCTAAGGAAAGGTAGATTTTGATTTTTTTTTTAAATGGAAAGACGGAAAGGTCATGCCAAAACCAAAGCACATTTTAGTAATCCGTCTCTCTGCAATGGGAGACGTTGCTATGTCTGTTCCTGTTTTGCGTGCTTTTACACTTCAATATCCCAATATTAAACTTACCGTTTTAACGCGCGATTTTTTTAAACCTTTTTTTAGAGACTTAGAAAACGTTACAGTTTTTTCTCCAGATTTAAAAGGAAAACATAAAGGTCTTCTAGGGCTTTATAAGCTTTCAAAAACATTAAAAAGTTTAGATATAGATCAAGTTGCAGACTTACATAATGTTTTAAGAACAAAAATTTTAAAGTTTTTTTTCTTTGGGAAAACATTTAAGCAAATAGATAAAGGTAGAGACGAAAAGAAAGCTTTAGTCGAAGGACGATTATTCGAACAATTAAAAACCACACACGAACGTTATGCAGAGGTTTTTAGAAGTCTAGGTTATACCATTACACTTTCTAATCCTAGTTTTCCTAAAAAACAAAAATTAACAGAAAGTACGCAACAGCTATTAGGGAAAGATAATAAAAATTGGATAGGTATTGCACCTTTTGCCCAATATGCTTCTAAAATGTATTCTTTAGATCTATTAGAACGTGTTATTGCTCAATTATCTAAAACACATAAAATAGTATTATTTGGTGGTGGAGAAAAAGAAATTAAAATTTTAAATAAAATCGAAAATAAATATAAAAATGTAATTAATCTAGCAGGAAAATGCTCTTTAAATCAAGAGTTAAATGTTATTTCAAATCTAGATGTCATGTTGGCTATGGATTCTGGTAATGCACACATAGCTGCAATGCTAGGTAAAAAAGTAATTACAATTTGGAGTGTTACGCATCCTTTTGCTGGGTTTAAACCTTTTAACCAACCAGAAACTTTTAGTTTACTAGCTAACAGAAGTCAGTTTCCATTAATACCAACTTCTATTTATGGAAATAAATTTCCAGAAAACTATAAGGAAGCATCTAGAACAATTGCTCCAAATACAGTAATTAAAAAGATAGAATCTGTGTTATAAAAAAACCTCACTTTAAAAAGTGAGGTCTAAATTGGGATTATAACGAATTAAAAAACATATACTGTTTTATCCCTTAAACTAACAAATTTTAAACGTTATATCCTATACCAAATTTATAGAGTTTGGTAAAATATTAGTAATGATACAGTACATATATATTGCAATTCGATTAAGTGCATAAATAGCCGATTAAATACGTTGTGTTGATATTTAATACTAAACATCATCGTAATCCACAACAATTCTAGAGCTTGTAGGTTGTGCTTGGCAAGTTAAAATCAAACCCTCTGCTATTTCATTATCTGTTAGTATGTTGTTTTGTCTCATGGTAGCTTCTCCTTCTGTAATTCTAGCAATACAGCTACTACAAATACCACCTTGGCAAGAGTAAGGTGCATCTAAATCTTTATCTAAAGCAGCTTCTAAAATGGTTTGAGATTGAGGCATTGAGAAGGTTGTTCCTTCATCATCCACAATTACTTTTATCTCAGTTTCTCCAGAATTTACAGCATTTTCTATTGCTTGTTCTGTTTTTGCAACTTTAAAAAGCTCGAAGAATACGTTATCTTCATCGATACTATTTTCTGTTAATACATCTTTTACCGTATGTATCATCGCTTCTGGGCCACAAAGATAAAAGGCATTTATAGAAGTATGTTTGTATTTATTTTTTAAAATAAGGTTAACAGTACTTTTTTCAATACGTCCAAATAAAGCATCTGGTTCTTGAGATTGACTAAAAACAAATTTAATATCGAAGCGCTCTTTATATTCGTGATGTAGTTTTAGTATGTCGTTAAAAAAGATGGTGTCTTTGGTTGTTTTATTACCGTAAACCAAAACAAATGTACTGTTGAGTTCTTCTTCTAAAACAGCTTTTGCAATACTTAATACAGGTGTAATACCGCTTCCAGCAGCAAATGCAACAATAGTTCTTGTTTTAGAATTGTCTGGAGTAAACGTAAAACGGCCTTGAGGTTCTGTAACCTCTAAAATATCGCCTACTTTTAAAGTATTATTTGCATATTTAGAAAATGTTCCGTTTTCAACTTCCTTTACTGCTATAGTAATTTCTCCACTTTTTGGTGAGGAACATAAAGAGTAATCTCTACGCACTTCTTTATTATTTATAGTGGTTTTAAGTGTAATATATTGTCCAGCTATAAAACTGAAATTTGCTTTTAAATCGTCTGGAATATTAAAACTCAACGTCACACATTTATCTGTTTGACGAGTTATATTTTTAATGGATAGTTTATGAAAATGCGACATGCCTATTTTTTTGTAAAAATAGTGAAGAAGAAATTAATTTCATTTTGATTGTAACAAAAACTGTATTAATATTACTAACACATTAAACCAAACCAAATACTATGCTCAAACAATTTATTAGCTTAGAATGGAAATCCTTTTTTAGATCTGCTTCTTTTAAGGTGAACCTTGCACTTAAAATTTTAATGATTTTTGGAGCATTATATTTTATTGTAGCCTTTGCAGCAATGGGAGCATTTAGCTACTTCATTATAGAAGAGAAAATGGACCAAGAACCTTTACTGGTGGTTAATAAATTTTTTATTTTTTATTTGGTAGCAGATTTAGTGATGCGCTATTTTTTACAAAAAATGCCAATATTAAATATTAAACCATTACTTTATTTACCACTTAAAAAAGATCAAGTAGTTAGTTTTTGCATAAATAAAACGATGCTTTCTTTTTTTAACATTCTACATGCTTTCTTTTTTATACCATTTTCAATAACTCTATTGTTTAACGATTATAGTTTTTTAGGAGTTATTGGTTGGCATTTAGCCGTTTTAGCATTTATTTACTGTAACAATTTTATAAATATATTCGTTAACAATAAAGATATTGTTTTCTATTCCGTTATAGGAGTTCTTATTACACTAGGCGTTTTATTTTATTACGATATTTTCGATAGCACTCAATATACGCAACCTGTTTTTCAAGCTTTTTATAATCAACCTTATCTAGCTATAATTCCATTAGTTTTGGCATTTGTATTGTATAAAATGGCATTTAATTATTTTAGAAAAAACTTCTATTTAGATGCAGGATTAGCCAAAAAAGTAGACATCGCAGAAACCGATAATATGAAGTGGCTTGATCGATTTGGAAGTGTTTCAACCTTTTTAAAAAATGATATTAAACTAATAAAAAGAAACAAACGTTCAAAGACCACAGTAATAATGAGCGTGATTTTTATTTTTTATGGCTTACTATTCTTTACAGGAACCTTATCTATGTACGATGGTCCATTTTGGCGTATTTTCGCAGGTATTTTTGTGTCTGGTGGCTTTCTATTTAGTTTCGGACAATTTGTACCAAGTTGGGATAGTGCTTATTATCCATTAATGATGAGCCAAAATATTCGCTACAAAGAATACTTAGAATCTAAATGGTATCTAATGGTTATTGCAACAGTAATTTCTACAGTTTTGGCATTATTTTACCTCTATTTTGGTTGGCAAGCGTATGCAGCTGTAGTTGTTGGAGCCATCTACAATATTGGTGTAAATTCTCACGTGGTACTTTGGGGGGGCGCCTATATTAAAACACCAATAGATTTAACGTCTAACAAAAAGGCTTTTGGAGATAAAAAAGCCTTCAATGTAAAAACACTGTTATTAACCATTCCAAAATTACTATTACCAATGGTAATTTATGCCATAGGTCACTTTGCTAATGGAGAGGTTTTAGGGTTTTGTTTGGTAGCTCTAGCTGGTGTTTTTGGGTTTTTATTTAAGAATAAAGTTTTTAGTATAATAGAAAAAATTTACAAAGCAGAGAAGTATAAAACTTTAGCAGCATATAAACAAAACAACTAAAAGTTATGATAACAACAGCAAACCTTTCTAAAACATATAACAATGTTACCGTTTTAGATATAGAAAATTTAGACATACCCAAAGGACAAAGTTTTGGACTAGTTGGAAATAATGGTGCGGGAAAAACAACCTACTTTAGTTTGTTATTAGATCTTATCCAACCAACAACAGGCCATATTAAAAATAATAATGTATTGGTCAATGAAAGTGAAGACTGGAAACCATTTACTTCTGCTTTTATAGATGAAACATTCTTAATTGGTTACCTAACACCCGAAGAATATTTTTACTTTATTGGTGAACTAAGAGCTCAAAACAAAGAACAAGTTGATGCACTTTTATCTCAATTTGAAGATTTTTTCCATGACGAAATCTTAAACAAGAAAAAATATCTAAGAGACTTAAGTAAAGGAAACCAAAAGAAAGTTGGTATTGTAGCAGCACTTATTGGTAATCCAGAAGTAATAATTCTCGATGAGCCTTTTGCAAACTTAGATCCAACAACACAAATTAGATTAAAAAGTATTATTAAAGATTTAGCACAAACTAAGGGTGTAACCGTTCTGGTTTCAAGCCACGATTTAATGCATGTTACAGATGTTTGTGAGCGTATTGTGGTTTTAGAAAAAGGCGAAGTAATAAAAGATTTAGTAACTAGTGAAGAGACTTTAAAAGAGTTGGAAGCTCATTTTTCTGGTGTAGCTGAGGTTTAATTTTATCATGGGTTAAATACTAATATTTAGTAAATTCAAAAAAGATGCTTACTTTTACGTGCTTATCTAATAGCTAACAATATTCGTTTAAATTTAAAGTTATCTATTAGACTAAATACATCACCGTTGAAAACAGTAAAAAAACACTTACTACTTATAGCAGTTTCTGCATTAATATTTACAAGTTGTTCGCGTAAAAACAACAGTTTTATTAACAGAAATTATCATGCTGTAACTACCGAATATAACATATTATACAATGGTAATATTGCCTTCGAAAAAGGGAGAGCAATCTTAAACGATGCATATAAAGATAACTATTGGAGCATTTTGCCTGTAGAGCGTATGCAAATTCAAGACGAAATTGTATTGCCAGGCCAGTCTATAAATGATAACTTTACCACTTCAGAAGAAAAAGCGGTGAAGGCCATACAAAGGCATGGCATGAATATTAAAGGTAAAGAATATAATCCGCAAATAGACGAAGCATACTTATTATTAGGAAAATCGCGTTATTTCGATCAGCGTTTCGTACCCGCATTAGAAGCCTTCAACTACATTTTATACAAATATCCAGCAAGTAGTAACATTAATCAGGCACGTATTTGGAGAGAAAAAACCAATATGCGTTTAGATAACGATGAGTTAGCTATTAAAAACATAAAAACGTTATTAGAGCAAGAAGAATTAAAAGGCCAAGATTTAGCAGATGCTTCTTCTACAATGGCACAAGCTTATATTAATACAAAATCTTTAGATAGCGCATTAACACAAATTATAATTGCTGCAGAGTCTACTAAAAAACGTTTCGAAGAAGGTAGATATTACTTTATTCAAGGTCAGCTATACAATGCTTTACAAGATAAAGACAGTGCTAATATTGCCTTTGATAAAGTAATAGATTTAAACCGAAAAATCCCACGTAAATACTTAATTAGTGCGCATGTAGAAAAAGCTAAAAATTTTGACTACGAAAAAGGAAACAAGCTAGAATTTATAAAGTATTTAACAAAATTGGAAGAGGATAGAGAAAATAGACCATTTCTAGACCAAATTTACCATCAAATAGCACAATACCATGTAAACCAGAAACAAGACTCTTTAGGTATTACCTATTATAACAAGTCGATTCGCACGAATTCTAGCGATAAAATTTTAATGGCTAGAAACTACGAAATTCTTGGTGACATGAGTTTTGATGTTAATAATTATAAAGTAGCAGGAGCGTATTACGATAGCACCATGACAAAAATGGTAGAAAATAGCAAACCATTTAGAACTATTAAACGTAAGAGAGAAAATTTAGACGATGTTATTTATTACGAAATCGTAGCCGAAGTAAACGATAGTATTATGCGTTTAGTTAAAATGGATGAGTTAGATAGGCAACGTTATTTTGAAGATTATGTAGCTAAACTAAAACTAGAAAAAGATGCTGAGGCAGAACGTTTAGCAATAGAAAAGCAAAAAGCAGGATTGGCACAAACCAATGTAGGACAAACCAAAAGAGGTGCTATTAACCCAAAAGGTTTACCAGCAGCCGCCTCAACTTTTTATTTCTACAACGACCAAACAGTTGCTTATGGTAAAAATGAGTTCCAGCGTATTTGGGGAGAAAGAGAAAATAAAGACGATTGGAGATGGTCAGACAATTCAAGAGCTACTCAAGTTATAACTAAATCTAATTTAAATACTACAATTGCAGAAGACGATCTATTGTTTGATGTAAATTATTACTTAGCACAAATCCCTACCGAAGAAAAAGCAATCGATAGCATTTCTAAAGAACGTAATTTTGCTTATTACCAGTTAGGATTAATATATAAGGAGAAATTTAAAGAATACGATCTTGCAAAATCTAAGTTTACAAATTTATTAAATAATAATCCAGAAAAGAGATTAATTCTCCCTGCAAAATACAATCTACTTAAAATGTACGAAACTTTAGGCAGAACCGCAGAAATGAACATTCTTAAAAACGAAATAATCTCTAATTATCCAGAGTCTCGCTACGCGCAAATATTAAATAACCCAGAAGCTGTCTTAGCAAAAGATGATAGCAGTCCAGAAAGTATTTATAAGGCGACTTATAAAAAATTCGAAGCCCAAGAGTTCGAAGCCGTAATAAAAGAATCTGCTAACTACGTTAGCGCTTTTGAAGGCGACGCTATTGTACCCAAGTTCGAATTATTAAAAGCTTTCGCTAAAGGAAGATTATATGGCTTTGAGGCTTATAAAAAGGCGATTAATAATGTTGCTGTAAATTATGCTAATACCGAAGAAGGTGTCCAAGCGCAATATATTTTTGATAATTCAATAAAAGGATTAGAAAAATCAGAATTTGAAGATGATACAAATGCAACAAAATGCAAGGTAGTATACCCGTTTGCAAGTACTAATGCAACAGAAATAAGCGCCTTTAAAAAAACTTTAGACGAAACCATTAGTAAAGCAGAATATAACAATATGTCTACTTCTATAGATATATATAGCAAAGATAAAATTTTTGTAGTCGTTCATGGACTTAGAAGTATTGAAACAGCAAAAGGATTTACCAATTTGTTTCCTTCGGAATTAAAATATAAAATTGAACGTCCGTTTTTTGGAATTTCGACTAACAATTATAGAATATTACAAATTCACAAAAATTTACAAGCTTACACAACTAATCAATAAAATCGTATAACCTTAAAATTAATAGCCATGTTTTCTGATAATAAAAAGGGTAAACAACAAGAAAATTCTTCAATTCAAAATTTAATACCTAATGGTACTAAAATAATTGGTGAATTTTTTAGTGAAAGCGATATTAGGATAGATGGTATTATAGAAGGAGATGTAAAAACACCTGGGAAAGTTGTTGTTGGTAAAACAGGAGAAATTCATGGTTCTTTAGAAAGCACTAATGCCTATTTTGAAGGCAGACTTATAGGGAAATTAAAACTTACAGGAACACTAACTCTTAAAGCATCTGGAAATATAGAAGGTGAGGTTATTACAGAAAAATTATCTGTGGAACCTGGTGCAACATTTAATGTATCGTGCGTCATGAAATCAACAGTAAAAGATATTAAAAGTGAGAAAAAAGCTTAGTCCATATTTAAGTTTTACTTCTGTAGCTTTCCAAATGGGAGGAACTATTTGGTTAGGTAATTTGCTAGGCGAGTGGTTAGACGCAAAGTTTCAAACCTCTTATTGGGAAAATATTATTACGCTATTAGCAGTTTTTATAGCAATATATTTAGTAATTAGTCAGGTTTTAAAAATATCTAAGGATAATGATTAAAAAAATCGTTATTTACTTAGTATTTTTTTAGTTTTATTAGTTGTTGCTTTTTCTCTTCATTACACATTGTAAATACCGCAGAATATTATTTAAGATACTCATTATTAAATATTTAATTGTATTGTTTCATTTTTAATTAGCATCGCTATTCTATTACTTTGTAAACCTAAAAAAGGTTAACTAAAAGTTACACACCTAATTTAGATAAAATACTATTCCTTAAAATAGGGATGTGATGGTTACATTAATCTTTAGAATAAATTCCAACAGTAATTTCTCCCTTATCATTCATACTTGCACGATACATGCCTGCAGTGTTAAATTCCATAACCATATTTCCATTTTTATCAACCCCAATAACACCTCCATTACCTCCTAAATCTGGGATTTTTCTCTGAATTACTTCTTTAGCCGCAGCATCTAAAGATAGGCCTTTATATTCCATTAAAGCCGATATATCATGAGCTACTGTTGCACGAATAAAAAATTCTCCCCAACCAGTTCCAGACACTGCACAAGTTGCATTATTAGCGTAATTTCCGGCACCAATTACTGGAACATCACCAACACGGCCATAACGTTTATTGGTCATACCACCTGTTGAAGTTCCAGCCGCCAAGTTTCCTTTTTTGTCTAATGCAACACAGCCAACGGTTCCAAATTTACTGTCTTTAATATCCGCATTGTAAAAAGCTGTTGTTTTGTGTTTAGTTTTTTCTTGTTCTTTTTTTATAACACGTTTTAGTGTGTTTAATCTGTTTTGGGTTTTAAAATACTCAGGTAAAACTATATCTAGGTTTTGTTCTTTCGCAAAAGTTTCTGCACCATTACCAGCCATCATTACATGTGGCGAGTTTTCCATAATGGCTCTTGCTAAATTAATTGGGTTTTTAACAGTTTTAGTTCCAGCAGACGCGCCTGCGTTCAATGTTTTGCCATCCATAATAGAAGCATCTAATTCATTAGTTTCAGCATTTGTAAATACTGCGCCTTTTCCAGCGTTAAATAATGGAGAATCTTCCAGAACGTTGATGGTTTTTTCTACAGCATCAAGACTACTTCCACCTTCATTTAAAATGGTAAAACCAACACGAATGGCTTCCTCCAGTTTTGCTTTGTACTCAACTTCTTTTTCGTCTGTTATGTTTTTTTTTAAAATGGTACCAGCACCACCATGAATTACTATGGCGAATTCATTTATTTTTTTAGAATTAGATTTTGGATTTGGATTATTGCGCGTAATATTCTTAGTATTATCGTCTGGATTTGGTATTATTTCTCCACAATTAAGTATTAAAAAAATCACAGATAATAAGATGGTTATTTTTTTCATTTTAAGTTGTTTTAGTCTTCAATAAAGTTACTATTTTTAGAAAACTAATCAACTTAAAAGCACATATTTATTAGTATATTCGCATCAAAATTTAATAATTCGTAAAAATTTAATTTATATGAATGCAATTTTAGCTGATTTCGGAATAAAAGAAGCCTTAAAGCAATTAGGAGTTAATGAGGTAAACCATGGAACTTCTACAGGTTCTAAAAATTTTGGAAGCGGAGAAAAAATGTCTTCTTATTCTCCAACAGATGGTTCTTTAATAGGAAAAGTTACTACAACTAAAAAAGCAGATTACGAGAAAGTTATGGAGGCAGCAACTTCTGCATTTACTTCTTTTAGAGCAATGCCTGCGCCATCAAGAGGTGAAATTGTACGTCAATTTGGAAATAGATTAAGAGCCTTAAAAAAACCTTTAGGTAAATTGGTGTCTTACGAAATGGGAAAGAGTTTACAAGAAGGTTACGGTGAGGTTCAAGAAATGATAGACATTTGCGATTTTGCAGTAGGTTTATCTCGTTCGTTAAATGGGCAAACCATTCCTTCGGAAAGACCAGAACACGTTATGCGCGAACAATGGCACTCGCTTGGTGTGGTTGGTATAATTTCGGCATTTAATTTTCCAGTAGCAGTTTGGGCTTGGAATACAGCTTTAGCTTGGGTTTGTGGTGATGTTTGTGTTTGGAAAGGCTCTGAAAAAGCACCGTTATGTACCATAGCTTGCCAGAACATAATTACACATGTTTTGAAAGAAAATAATTTACCAGATGGTATTTCTTGTATTATTAATGGAGACTATAAAGTAGGAGAAATGATGACTACAGATCATAGAATTCCATTAATATCTGCTACAGGTTCCACAAAAATGGGACGTATTGTTGGTGCAACAGTTGCAGAACGTTTTGGAAAAAGTTTATTAGAATTAGGAGGAAATAACGCTATAATTATTACACCAAGTGCAGATTTAAAAGTAGTTGTTCCAGGTGCTGTTTTTGGTGCTGTTGGAACTTGTGGACAACGTTGTACATCAACCAGAAGATTAATAATTCACGAAAATGTTTACAATAAAGTAAGAGACGCCATTGTTGGTGCTTATGGACAATTAACGATTGGTAATCCTTTAGATGAAAAAAATCATATTGGACCACTAATAGATAAAGAGTCTGTAAACACTTATTTAGCTGCTATTGAAAAAGCAAAAGCCGAAGGTGGAAATGTTTTAGTTGAAGGTGGTGTTTTAGAGGGTGAAGGTTACGAGTCTGGATGTTACGTTAAACCAGTAATTATTGAGGCTAAAAATGATTTTAAAATTGTTCAGTCTGAAACATTTGCTCCAGTTTTGTATTTAATTAAATATTCTGGAAACATTGAAAATGCTATAGATTTGCAAAATGGAGTGGCTCAAGGCTTATCTTCTGCAATTATGACAAATGAATTAAAAGAAGCTGAAAAATTCTTGTCTTTCTCAGGTTCAGATTGTGGAATAGCAAATGTAAATATTGGAACCTCTGGTGCAGAAATTGGAGGTGCTTTTGGTGGTGAAAAAGAAACAGGTGGTGGACGTGAGTCTGGATCTGATGCTTGGAAAATTTACATGAGAAGACAAACAAATACTATAAACTATTCTGATAAATTGCCATTAGCTCAAGGCATTAAGTTTGACTTGTAGGTATTTTTTTTAGCACATAATCGAGTATAACGTTTTTAAAATTATATTAGCTTTAAAAAAACATTGTTTAAATGTATATTTTAAAAATTTTATCGAATTTTACAAGTAATTTTATGAATTTATTAAGAGTGTTGTTAAATTTTTAACTTAATTTTAATAAATTTATTTTCATTAACTAAAATAAAATTATAATGAGTAAAAAAGCCAGTTATCTTCTCGGTATTTTTCTAACCATTATTTTTGGTACCATTCTGTACTACTTTTTTTGTTGCAAACCATGTTTGGAAGCGGCCAATAAAGAAGCGGAAGTCGAAAATATAGTTACAGAACCAGAAGTAAAAACCACAACAAAAAATGCCTTTTCAATTATTGATTCCAAAAGTAATTCGAAATTTGATGCTAACGATAACTTTAATTTTAAAGGCTCTGCTTTTTCAATTTTAGAACCTGTTTCGGATGGATTAAAACCACAAATTGAAAAATTATCCACGTATTTAAAAAATTATCCTAGTAAAACTGTAGATATTACAGGTCACTATACTAGCGAAGAAAATAACACCTCTGCATTTCCTAATCTAGGATTAGCTAGAGCAAATGCGGTGAAAAATTATTTTACCTCGCATGGAATGTCTTCTAAAATGATTAACACTTTCGATAAATTAGATAATGGTTTAGTAGCAGACGCTTCAAATATATATTACGGCCCACTATCGTATAATATTAGTACTAAAAATTCTAATGATACTAGTGAAGCAGATCGTTTAATAGCACTTCGTAAGGAAATTATTGCAAACCCTTTAGTCTTATACTTCAACACTGCCTCAGCCTCCATAAATTTAAATGCAGAACAGCGCGTTAAGCTTGATAAAATGGTAAAATATGTAGATAAGGCAGATAACGCTTTAATAAAAACAATTGGTCACACAGATAGCAAAGGAAATAGAGCAACCAATGTAAAACTAGGTTTAGACAGAGCAGAATTTGCTAAAAATTATTTAGTAACTAATGGTGTTTTGCCAAGTAAAATTAATAGTTCATCAAAAGGACCAGATGCTCCTATTGGGGATAATAGCACAAATCAAGGACGTGCAAAAAACAGAAGAGTAGTAGTAACATTAAACTAACAATAAAAAATATATATAATTATGACTTTATTAATATCAAACATACCATGTTGGCTAATACCAATATTAGTTGGAGTAATTTGTGCAATTTTAGGTTATTTACTAGGCCGCCTTCTTGGAGGAGGAAGTGATGATACTGTAAATGAAGTAGACATTGATGTTTACAAAAATAGAATTTCTAAATTAGAATCAGATTTAGCTGCCTGTAAAGCAAGTAAAAAGCCTACATTCTCTGGTGGAAATTCCTCTGGTGGTGCCACAGCAGCGGCAAGTTTTGCAGCTGGAGCAGCTACAGTAAATTCTCCTTCTGGCGGTACAACAGCAGTAAATTTTGATGCTGCTGCTGCAAAAGCAGTATTTGGGAAAAAAATACTTCAAGACGATTTAACTGTAGTTGAAGGCATTGGTCCAAAAATTAGAGAGTTATTCCATAATCATGATGTAAAAACTTGGGCTAGTTTAGCAGATTGTTCTATAGAAAAATGTCAAAAAGTTTTAAATAGCGGCGGAAAACGTTTCGAAATCCATAGACCAGGAACTTGGCCAGAGCAAAGTAAGATGGCTGCTTTAGGGCAATGGCAAAAATTAAAAGATTGGCAAGATTCTTTAGATGGTGGGAAATAAAAAATTAATCATTCTATAAATACTTAAAAACCGTTTTTCCAAACTTGATGGAGAAACGGTTTTTTTGTAAATTTTATTTCAACCTTATAACTCGAGAGATAAAGTTAATAGTATTGGCTAATAACACCTTAAATAGATGGTAATAATTTTAAGTAAATGAATAATTGGTAATTAAATATGCGTAATTGTTTAATTATATTTTACTTTGCGTAAAATTCTTACACACTCTTTGTATCTTAAGTAAACAGTACTATTATAGCTCTTTAAAAATGGTTTAGCATCATTAAGTCTATCTATAGCTTCATGAAACCCATTTAAATAACAAATTAGATAAGTAGCTGGTAAATTATTGAAATCACTTTTTTGAGAAGACGTTAATTTATTACCATTTTTTAATTGTTTTAATAATGTGTTATTAATATTATAAATATGATGTAATACTTTTTTATTAAATTTTGGAGGCTGAAACACTAAGTTTGTATTAATACTATAATTTGCATTGTCGTGAAATTTAATAACGGTTTCTTCCAACGGATAATACTTATAGTTATTTTGAAATCCTAAAGACACATACTCTATTATTTTAAAGCTATCATTATTAAAAGAGATAGAAACTTCATCTAGGGCAGAATAAAATAAACGTACTTGTTCGTTTATAAGCTCGATGTCCACACGAGAATAAAACACTCCGTCTTTTACTTCTTTTTTTTGCCCAGCCCAACAGACTACAAAATACTCTTTAAAGACTTTATGTTGTGGATTGTAATCTTCTCTTTTATCCATAAAGTCGAAAACACCATCAAGTGTATATTCTATATTATTATGAGAATGGCTCTCGATAGCTTCAACAATTTTAGAGTTTACGTCTTTAATATCGCTTTTAAAAACTTTAGGCATACTCATGCTACCATCTCTAAAAAAGACAGTGCCTCCATAGTATTTCCAAATGTTTTTTTTTAGAGATGTTAAGCCCTCAATAGCGCGAATAGTTACTAATCCAACAACTTTATCGTCTGGTAAATGTGGGAACGGAATGTTTTCGTACTGCACAATTGGAGGATTAGAGAGATAGGCATTAATAAGATTCTGAATTTTAGAATCGTCAAAAAAATCGACACCAATAATAGTATTGTCTTCATCTTCTACACCAATTACAATAAAACAGTTGTTTATAGGATTGCTATTAGACAAAGCGCAAACATGTTTTAAAAATTTAGCTTTTCCTTCTTTTAGCCCAATATCTATTTTACGTTTTTTATCATAAAAACTATTCTCGTCGTTATGAGCGAGTAGGTTTTTAATTAAAAGGCGTTTGTTAATCATGTTTATTTCTTGAGATACAGGAATATTTTTAAAGCTTCTTTTAGGGTATTTAAACGTTCTTGTCTTCTACCACATATTATTAATCTTATGCCTTGTTTGGCAAATTCTTGAGCAGTTGCTCTTCCAATTCCACTTGTTGCTCCTGTAATTAATGCTGTTTTTTCCATCAAAAATTTATTTTTCGTTTCCGTTGTAACGTAAATTTTAATTATTGGTTCTAAAAATACCAAACAAATAGCGATTACATCCTTTAAAAACGTAAATTTTTAACCAATTATTAACACCAAAGCCCAAAAAAAATTAACAATTTGCGTTTCATAATTTCCAATAATATATTCGAGCTTTAAAATTTATAAAAACATGGAAGAAACAGGTGCAATTGATATAAAATCAATTAACGAAAAAATTGAAAAGGAAAGTGCCTTTGTCGATTTACTTACTTACGAAATGAACAAAGTCATCGTTGGCCAAACACACATGATCGAGCGTTTATTAATTGGGCTTTTAGGTCAAGGACATATTTTACTTGAAGGTGTTCCTGGTTTGGCAAAAACATTGGCCATTAATACACTATCTAAAGCTGTAGATGGTAGTTTTAGTCGTATTCAATTTACTCCAGATTTGTTGCCAGCAGATGTTACAGGTACTTTAATTTATAATATGAAGGAAAACGACTTCACTATTAAAAAAGGACCTATTTTCGCAAATTTTGTACTTGCCGATGAGATAAATAGAGCACCAGCAAAAGTGCAATCTGCATTACTAGAAGCGATGCAGGAAAAGCAAGTTACTATTGGAGACGAAACGTTTGTTTTAGATAAGCCTTTTTTAGTTATGGCAACAATGAATCCTGTAGAACAAGAAGGTACGTACCCATTACCAGAAGCACAAGTAGATAGATTTATGCTAAAAACTGTGATTGATTATCCTAAAAAAGATGAAGAGCAATTAATTATGAGAGCTAATTTAAAAAGCTCTTGGGATAAAGTGAATCCTGTGGTTTCTGTAGCACAAATTTTAAAAGCACAAGAAGTCGTGCGTGAAGTGTATATGGACGATAAAATAGAAAAATATATTTTAGATATTATTTTTGCAACCCGTTATCCAGAACAATATAAATTAGCAGATTTAAAACAATTAATCTCTTTTGGTGCTTCGCCACGTGGAAGTATTAACCTAGCAACAGCTGCTAAATGTTACGCCTTTATTAGACGTCGTGGTTATGTAATACCAGAAGATGTTCGCGCTGTAGTTCATGATGTGTTGCGACATAGAATTGGTATTACTTACGAAGCTGAAGCTGAAAATATAACTAGCGAAGACATTATTAATAAGATTGTAAATGTTGTTGAGGTGCCTTAAATAAGTTTGCAGCAATCAGTCTTAAGTAAGCAGTAGCTTACTCAAATTCTAACTGATTTTTGACTGCTAACTGAAGACCGCACAAGGCATACTATAAGAAATGGATACTAAAGAACTTTTAAAAAAAGTACGTAAAATCGAGATTAAGACAAGGCGTTTGTCTGATCATATTTTTGGAGGCGAATACCATTCGACTTTCAAAGGTCGCGGTATGACTTTTTCAGAAGTTAGACAGTATCAATACGGAGACGATGTAAGAAATATAGATTGGAATGTAACAGCAAGAACCAACGCACCACACGTAAAAGTTTTTGAAGAAGAACGAGAGCTAACCATGTTATTAATGGTTGATATTTCGGGTTCAGAGTTATTTGGTACAGACCAACAATTTAAAAATGAAATTGTAACAGAAATCGCTGCAACACTTGCTTTTTCGGCAACACAGAATAACGATAAGATAGGATTAATTTTATTTAGCGATGATATAGAATTATACATTCCTCCTAAAAAAGGACGCTCACACGTTTTGCGCATCATTCGCGAACTTATAGAATTTAAACCTAAAAGTAAAGGTACAAATGTAGCCGAAGCTTTAAAATTCATGCGAAACGTAATGAAGAAAAAAGCTATAGTTTTTGTATTGAGTGATTTTATAGCAGACGATTATAAACAAACACTTAAAATTGCTGCAGGTAAACATGATATTACCGGAGTTCGCGTGTATGATAAAAGCGAAGAAGCAATACCAAATTTAGGTATTGTACAAATGCAAGATGGAGAATCTGGTGAAATGATGCTAGTAAACACTTCATCTAAAAAAGTAAGACAGAATTACAGTAATTTTTACAACGAGAAAGTTGAATATTATAAAGATAGCTTCGCAAAATCTGGGGCAGGAACTATAGATTGTCGTGTAGATGAAAGCTATGTAAAAAAACTATTAGGCTATTTTAAAAGAAGATAATAAAGCGAATGATAAATTACGAATTACGAATGACGAATCTTAGTAAAAAGCAGAATGCAACTATAGTTCTGTCTTTTTTCTTTGCTCTTTTTTCTCACTTCTCTTTCAGTCAAGTAAAATCTTCTATAGACTCTACTTCAATTAAAATTGGTGCACAAGTAACCTATAAAATTGAAGTCGATACAGATACAACATCTTTAGTTATTTTTCCAGAAGGCCAAACCTTTTCTCCTATGGAAATGATTGAATCTTACACTATAGATACTACAAAAAATAAAGATCGCTATAACCTTATAAAAAAATACGGATTAACACAATTCGATTCTGGAAAATATACTATACCAAAGCAAAAAGTAATAATTAGCTCAAAAGAATTTTATACAGATTCTCTAAATGTTGAAATAAGAGAAATTGTTGTAGATACCACAAAACAAGGTTTGTACGATATTAAACCAATTATTGAAGTCGATAAAAGTATTGGTAATTGGTGGAAATATGTATTACTAATTTTATTAGCGATTGCTTTAATTGGCTTCCTTTTATGGTGGTTTATATGGCGTGTAAAACCACTAACTAAAGAAGAAAAAATAGCATTACTGCCACCTTACGATCGTGCAAAGCTAGCGTTGAAGCAGTTAGATGAGAGCAACTACCTTCAAAATGAAAATTTAAAAGGTTATTATTCTGATTTGACCTTCATTATTAGAAAATATTTAGACGAAAAAGTGTACGATCGTGCTTTAGAAAGTACTACAGACGAATTAGTTTCTAGATTAAATTTACTAAAAGACGGCAATCAAATAGAATTAAGTAAAGACGATATTCGAAACATTGAAACCATTTTAAAACGTGCAGATTTAGTAAAATTTGCAAAAGGTACTCCGGATGTTGCTTTAGCTACAATAGATAGAAACACTATAGATTTAGAAATCGATCATGTTAAAGAAGCTCTACCAGAACCAACAGAAGAAGAAAAACTTTTAGACAAGCAATATAAAGAAGACCAAGAACGAAGAAACAAAACTAAAAAAATTATTTTAACTATTGGTATTATTGTTTTTTTACTAATTGGCACTTTAGTTGGACTGGGTTATAAATATGGTTTTAGTTTTGTAAAAGATACTATTTTAGGTCACGAAAGTAAAGAGCTATTGGAAGGAGAATGGGTTACTAGTGCGTATGGTTTTCCTCCAATAACAATTACAACACCTAAGGTTTTAAAACGCATTGAGATTCCTATTGCAGAAGGTCAAGAAAACCAACCAAAACCTAGTAGTTTTTCTTATGGGACAATGCTAGACGCTTTTAATGTTACAGTAAGTACAATACAATTTCCAAAACAAACAAAGCAGGCAGAAACTCAAGACGAAGCTAATAGGCCTGATGTAGATTTAGCTACAATTTCCGAAAAAGCTTTGCAAAGTATGGAAGCCCAAGGAGCAAAAAATATTGTCGCTTTAAAAGATAAATTTACAACTCCAAATGGAGCAGAAGGTTTAAAATCTTATGGCACCATGAATATTCCAGTTGCTGTTGGAAGTGATAAATTTAAAGAAGCTAAATTTAGTTTTTTGTTATTTACAGCAGAAAATGTCTTACAGCAAGTTGTTATTATTTATCCAGAAGAAGATACTTATGCAGACGATATAGTGGAACGTATTTTAAACTCAATAGAACTAAATCCAAAAACTGAATAATGTTTGATGGCATAGAATTTTTAAACAAAGGATTTTTCTGGTTGCTATTATTGCTACCACTAGTTTTACTATGGTATTATTTTAAGCATAAACAACAAACAGCGGTACTTAAAATATCGAGTTTAAAAGGTTTTAAGCTTACCAATTCTTGGTTACCAAAATTAAAACATTTGCTTTTTGCATTAAGATTAATTGCCTTAACATCTTTAATTATAGCAATGGCTAGACCAAGAACAGTCGATGTGTCTACAAAAACAAAAACCACACGAGGAATAGACATAGTAATGGCAATAGATGTTTCGGCAAGTATGTTGGCAAAAGATTTAAAACCCAATAGACTTGATGCACTAAAAAAAGTTGCAGCAGAATTTATAAAAGGAAGACCAAACGATCGTATTGGTATTGTAGAATATGCTGGAGAAAGCTATACAAAAACACCAATTACAAGCGATAAAAGTATTGTTTTACGTTCGCTTAACAGTATAAGATACAATACAATTATAGAAGGAGGAACAGCCATTGGAATGGGCTTAGCAACCGCTGTAAACCGCTTAAAGGACAGCAAAGCAAAAAGTAAAGTTATTATCTTACTAACAGATGGTGTAAATAATGGAGGCGCTATAAATCCTAAAATCGCTAGTGAATTGGCCCTAGAATTTGGTATAAAAACATATACCATTGGTTTAGGTACAAACGGTACGGCTTTATCTCCAATTGCAATTAAACAAAACGGACAGTTTCAATATGGAAGAGTTAAAGTTGAAATAGACGAAGCCTTACTAAAAGAAATAGCAGAACTAACAGGTGGTAAATATTTTAGAGCAACAAACAATAAGAAATTAGTTGAAATATACGACGAGATTAATAAGCTTGAAAAAACAGATGTCGAAGAATTTAAATTCTATAATTACGAAGAAAAATTTAGATGGTTTGTTTGGTTAGCAGGTATTTTATTGTTGTTTGAGTTGCTGTTAAGAATTACTGTTTTTAAAAGTTTTATATAGTTTTTTTGTTGTTTTCGAGAAGGCGAAAATACTTTTAATAAAGAAAGATAATAGAATTGAAAAAAGGAATCATTATACAAGGTAGTTCTAGAAGTGAAGGAGACACGAGTAAAATTGTTTCTGTTTTAAAAGACAAAACAGGCTTTAATGTAGTTGATTTAAATCAGAAAAATATTGGCCATTTTGATTATGAGTATAAAAATAGAGATGACGATTTTATTAAACTATTTAAAAATATAGTAACAAATTACAGTGTTATCATTTTTGTAACTCCAATTTATTGGTACACGATGAGCGGATTAATGAAAGTATTTTTCGATCGTATTTCAGATTTTTTAAAACTTGAGAAAGACTACGGAAGACAGTTAAGAGAAATGGAAATGGCAAGCGTTAGTTCTAGTAATGATAATAGGTTCTATAAAGGTTTCGAAATGCCTTTTAAAAATTCGGCAGACTATCTAGGTATGGCTTATAAAGGACATTTACATACTTGGGTAGAAAACGAAATAGTATCTAAAGAAGTAAAAAATAATATTAATATGTTTGTTGTAAAACAACTAAATAAAAGCACAAATAAATAGTAAATGCAATTAGAAGAGAAAATATGGTTTTGGACATTGCTAATTATTCCAATAATATTGGTGCTTTTTTTAGTGCTTCAAATTTGGAAACGCAAAAAGCAGAACAAGTTTGCTAATCAAGCTATTTTAAAACGATTAAGTCCTAATAAATCGGTATTTAAGTCTGTACTTAAAATTGTGGTGTTATGTCTAGCTTTTGCCAGTTTAACAATGGCTTTGGTGAACCCAAAAATTGGTTCAAAGTTAGAAACTATAAAACGAGAAGGCGTAGATATTGTGTTTGCAGTAGATGTTTCTAAAAGCATGCTTGCCGAAGATATTGCACCAAACAGACTTGATAAATCAAAACAATTAGTTACTCAAATTATAAATAATTTGGCTAGTGATCGTGTTGGAATTATAGCTTATGCTGGCAAAGCGTTTCCGCAATTACCAATTACCACAGACTATGGTTCTGCAAAAATGTTTCTTAACAACATGAATACAGATATGATGTCTTCGCAAGGAACAGCAATTAACGAAGCCATAGAATTAGCAAAAACATATTATGACGACGACCAGCAAACCAACCGTGTTTTAGTAATAATTTCTGATGGTGAAGACCACAGCGAAGCAGCAGCAAGAGTTGCCGAAGAAGCAGCAGAAGCAGGCATTAGAATTTTTACTATTGGTGTTGGCGACTTAAAAGGAGGACCAATACCTATAAAAAGAAATGGCGTTATTTTAAATTATAAAAAAGACAGAAGAGGTGAAACTGTTATTACAAAATTAAACGAAGACACGCTAAAAGATATCGCAAACGAAGCAAACGGTGTCTATATAAATGGAAATAATACAGCAGAAGTAGTTAAAGAAATAAAAGATATTTTAAATAAAATGGATAAAACCGAATTCGAGTCTAAACAATTTGCAGCTTACGAATCGCAGTTTCAATGGTTTTTAGGCTTTGGGATACTACTATTATTTATTGATATTTTTCTATTAGAACAAAAAACAGCTTGGTTAAAAAGGTTGAATTTATTTAATGAAAATTTGTAATTAGTTGTGTTAATTCAAGCGCAGTCGAAACCTACTAAACTTTTATAAAATCCTTAACACTAGTCAATTCAAAGCTTTCATATATTTAAAGGTTTAAAATTAATAATGAAAAAAATAATAACCTACATATTAACACTCAGCATTAGTTTCACTTATGCACAACAGGAGGAAACAGAAAAGGAGCTTCGAGAAATAAATGTTCAAACTAACAATTTAATTAGTGAAGCTAATGATTTGGTTAGTAGCGACGCATTTATTCCAGCTGAAATGGAATACAGACGCGCCATTTCTAAAAACCCAACAAGTATTGCAGGAACATACAATTTGGGTCATTCATATTACAAAAAAGGAAATTTTGATGAAGCCTTATATCGCAATCAACAAGCTGCAAAATATGCCACTGATAAATTAGAAAAGCAAAGAGCGTTTCATAATATTGGAAACATTTTAATGCAGGAAAAAAAATGCAGTGAAGCAGCGGAAGCTTTTAAAAATGCATTGAGAAACAATCCTTTAGATGAAGAAACACGTTATAATTATGCCTTAGCTAAAGAATGTGCAAAAAACGAAGAGCCACCTCAAGAAGAAGACGATAAAGACGATAAAGACAAGGATAAAAAGGAAAACGAAGACGAAAAAGAGAAAGATAAAAAGGAAGAGGAAGACGAAAGCGACAAGAAAGAAGACAATAAAGATAAAGGGGAAGACGATAAAAAAGAAGGCGACGATAAAAAAGACGAAGGAAAGCCAGATGAAGAAAAAGAAAAAGATGGTAAAGGCGAGAACCAGAAAAAGGAGCAGCCAAAACCACAACAACAGCCCGGAAAATTATCATCACAGCAAATAAAAAACTTACTAGAAGCAATGGACAATCAAGAGCAGAAAGTACAAGAAAAAATGAATGCCGAAAAAGCAAAAGGAGCTAAAATTAAAACTGAGAAAGATTGGTAGTATGTATAATTAGTTTACAGTTGCAGTAAACAGCACTTTTACATATTAAAAACAATAAATTATCTTCTTTTTAAAGAGAGATGTCCGCAGAACAGAGTGGTTATAAAGATGAAACTAACAAAACAAATAACAATTTTACTTATTATACTTTTTTCAAGTATAGCAGGAGCACAAGTGCAATTTAAGACCAAAGTAAGCAAAAAAACCCTAGGTTTAAACGAGCGTTTACGTGTGGATTTCTCTATGAATAAGGATGGAGATAATTTTAATCCACCAGATTTCGACGGATTTAGTGTGGTTGGTGGTCCAAACCAATCGGTTAGTAATTCTTGGATTAATGGAAAGCGTTCTTTCGAGAAAACATATAGTTATTTTTTGTCACCAAAACGTATGGGAAGCCTAATGCTCGAGTCTGCAAGTATAGAAATAAATGGAGAAACCTATAAAACAGATGCCATTGTAATTAAAGTTACCAAAGAAATTGAAAAGCCAAAAGACCCTAATAACATTATTGCTAGCGATAATATTCATTTAGTAGCAGAAGTTTCTAAAACAAATCCCTATTTAAACGAAGCGATTACTATAGTTTATAAATTATATGTTGCACAAGGAACAGGAGTAAGCAATTGGAGAGAAACAGATGATCCAGAATACGACGATTTTTGGAGTCAAAGTATAAACCCCAGAGGATTAAAAATCGAAAAAGGAAAATACAAAGGAGAAGACTACCAATATGTAGTGCTACGAAGAACAGTTTTATATCCACAAAAATCTGGTAAATTAATAATTGAACCCTTGAAACTCGATATAGTTGCAGACATACCTACAAGAAGACGTGATATTTTTGGACAACGCTTAATGAGTAAAGTTAACGTGCCTGTTTCAGCTGGAAGACGCACCATTAATGTTAAGGCTTTACCAGAAGAAGGAAAACCATTAGATTTTTCTGGAGCTGTTGGAGACTTTAAGTTTAATTTAAGCACATCCAAAAGTAAGCTTAATGCCAACGAATCTATGCAAGCAAAAGTATCGGTTTCTGGAAAAGGCAACCTAAAACTATTAACATTGCCTAAACTAACATTACCTAATTCTCTAGAGGTTTACGAGCCAGAACATAGCGAAAATGTTCGCACTAATTTAAGTGGTATGCAAGGTGAGGTTTCAGACAGTTATACCATTGTACCACAATACAAAGGCAAATATCCAATACCAACAATATCTTTTTCTTATTTCGATTTAAGAACAGAAACCTATAAACGTATTTCATCAAACGAAACAATTATTAATGTTTTAGAAGGGCCTGTTTATGGCGCCTCAGATAATAGTTTAACAGCAGAAGGATCGGGAACACAAAATGTCGTTTTAGACAACGATCAGTTTGCGTTTATAAAAACAAAGCCTAATTTTATTTCAAAAAAGAAATCATCATTTTTTAAATCTAAAGCATTTTGGGCAAGTTTACTAACACCTTTATTAGCCATTCCTCTGGCAATTGTTTTTAGAAAGAAAAGAGAACAACGCGCAGGAGATATTGAAGGTAACCGATTAAGAAAAGCAGATCGATTAGCTAAAAAATATTTAAGTGAAGCAAAAAAGTCCTTAGGGCAAAAAGATGCATTTTATGTAGCTCTTGAAAAGGCATTGCATAATTATTTAAAAGCAAAATTAAATATAGAAACTAGCGATTTAAGTAAAGATAAAATTAAAAAATTATTACTAGAGCGTAATGTAGAAAATACAGTTGTAGTAGATTTTAAAAGTATTCTTAAAAATTGTGAGTTAGCAAGATATACACCAATTACAACGGTTACTATGCAGCAAGATTACGAAAAATCTGCTAGCACAATAAGTTTAATAGATAAACAAATAAGATAAAAATAATTCTCCTTTTAAGGAAAGTTGGATTTTAAATTTTAAATTGAAATTAGGAAAGGTTAAAAAGAAATTTCTGTTTTCACGTAAAAGAAACATGAAAAACGCACTTTATATAATATTAATATTCTTTGGAAGCATATCTGCTCAAAACGAAAAAATTTTCGATCAAGCAAATACGCTATACAATGAAGGTAAATTTTCTGATGCTTTAAGTAGGTATGATGTTATTTTAAATTCAGGTGAGCATTCTGCAGAGTTATATTATAATATTGCGAATGCACACTATAAATTAAACAACATAGCACTTTCTATCTATTATTACGAGAAAGCATTAGCTTTAAAACCAAAAGATAAAGACATACAAAACAATTTAGCTTTCGCTAATAATATGCGTATTGATGCTATAGATAATTTACCAGAAGTTGGTTTATCTAAATTTATAAAAAAAGTAACTAATATCCAGTCCTTTAATGGTTGGGCAAAATTAGCTGTAATTTTAGTAATTGTATTTGTAGTTTTATATTTAGTATATTATTTCTCTTTTGGAACTCAAAAAAAACGAATTTTTTTTGTAAGCAGTATACTTTCAATAGTATTAGCATTTATTGTTTTAACCATTACATTTTACAGCTATAGTTTAGATAAAAAAAATAATCCTGCTATTGTGTTTGCTCAAGAAACGCAAGTAAAAAGTGAACCAAATTTAAGAAGCGACGAGGCTTTTGTGCTCCATGAAGGTACTAAAGTACAAGTTTTAGATAGTGTTAATAATTGGAATGAAATCATGTTAAGTAATGGTAAAACAGGATGGATTTCAAAAAGTGACATTAAATTGTTAAATACTTTTTAGGTGTTACTTAACAGAATATTATTTTTCATAACTATATATTTGTTTTTCATTACTATAAAAATGTCAAGATAGAGTTTGCCTATTTTGTTTACAATAATATTTATAACCTTCATGGTTGTACCTTGTGTATTTGTTTTTATTGATGATACGGTTGACATGTCAATTTTAATAAGTGTTTCAGAAGAAGAAGAGCAAGGTGAAAACAAAAATAAAAGCAAAAAAATAAAAGCTTTGTCTAGAGATAATATTGTAGATTCAATTTTTTTTTCAGCTTTTAAAAATATAGAATACACTAATTGTATTTATAAAAAGTACACTAAACCAAATCTTAATATAATTTCTCCACCACCCGATTTTATTTAATATTGTTTAGCTTAGTAGACTTTAGTCTAAATCAAAAATTATTAAAAATCAACTATTGTAAACCTATTCAATAGTATAAATCATTTTATATATGTTCAAAACTTTAAAAAACGACTTACCAGCTAGTATAGTTGTATTTTTTGTCGCACTCCCTTTATGTTTAGGTATAGCATTAGCGAGTGGAGCACCTTTATTCTCTGGACTAATTGCAGGAATTATAGGGGGTGTTATAGTTGGAGCTTTAAGTGGTTCTAAAATTGGTGTAAGTGGACCAGCAGCGGGTTTAGCAGCTATTGTATTAGTTGCAATTGGCAGTTTAGGTGGTTATCAAAATTTTCTTGTAGCTGTAGTACTTGCAGGAATTATTCAATTAATTTTTGGAGTCTTAAAATTAGGAATTATTGGTTATTATTTTCCATCATCTGTAATTAAAGGTATGCTAACAGGTATTGGTATTATAATTATTTTAAAACAAATACCACACTTTTTTGGCTACGACTCGGAGCCTGAAGGTGCGGATAGCTTTATAGAAGCATCTGGAGAAAACACCTTTTCTGCTATTTTAAACATCGTAGATAATGTAACTGTTGGCCCAATGGTTATTGGTATTATTGGCTTGGCTATTCTTATATTGTGGGATCAAGTACTATCAAAAAAAGGAAAGATTTTTAAAATCATTCAAGGCCCATTAGTGGCTGTTATTATTGGTATTATATTTTTCGTTGTTACCCAAGGAAATTCAACATTAGGAATAGATACTACGCATTTAGTAAGTGTTCCTATTCCTGATAATATCAATTCATTTATTGGTCAATTTAGCTTCCCAAATTTTGGCGCTATTAGTAATAAAGATGTTTGGGTTGTGGCATTTACAATTGCACTGGTTGCGAGTTTAGAAACACTTTTATGTGTAGAAGCTACAGATAAGTTAGATCCACATAAAAATGTAACACCAACTAACAGAGAGTTATTTGCTCAAGGAACTGGAAATATTATTTCTGGATTAATTGGGGGATTGCCAATTACACAGGTTATTGTGCGTAGTTCTGCGAATATACAATCTGGCGGGCGCAGTAAAATTTCTGCTATAATGCATGGTTTTTTGTTACTAATTTCTGTTATTTTAATACCTAGACTATTAAACATGATTCCACTATCTGTTTTAGCGGCGATTCTATTAATTGTAGGTTATAAATTAGCAAAACCAAGATTATTTAAAACAATGTACAATCTTGGATGGAAGCAGTTTATTCCTTTTGTAGTTACAGTTTTAGGTATTGTATTTATAGATTTACTTTGGGGAATTGGATTAGGTTTAGCAGTTGGTATTATTGTAATACTAATTAAAAGTTTCCAAAATTCTCATTTTTTACACAAAGAAGGTGAAGATATAGATGATGGAAAAATAAAAATGACTTTTGCCGAAGAAGTAACATTTTTTAATAAAGCCTCTATATTAAGAGAATTAGATAAATTACCAAAAAATTCTTACTTAGAATTAGACGTAAGAAAAACTAGGTATTTAGATAATGATATTATTGAAATATTAGAAGACTTTGCCTTTAAAGCTAAAGAAAGAAATATAGATATTAAATTAATTTCTGAACGTGGCATAGTAGAAAATCCAGACAGTTTTATTGAATTTTTCAAACTAAGACCAAAAGAGCACCTAAAAGTTAAATTATAAATACAAAGTATTAGTGCTTTCAGGATTTACAGCAAAAACTAAAATAGTAATAAATATTTTGCGTGCTTTGCTATTTTAAATGGTTGTTTAGAAATTTAATATAAACTATTTGATGGTGAAATTTATAAAAGCAGCAACACTATTTTTTTTACTTTTATGTTTTTTTACGCCAAAAACCATTGTCGCACAAGACAGCAGCTTGGGTAATTGGCTCATTTACATTGGTAATAAAAATTTAAAAAAAGGTTGGAATTTCCACAACGAAGTACAATATAGAAACTACGATGCAGTTAGCGATCTAGAACAATTATTATTAAGAACTGGAATAGGCTATAATTTAACCAAAAACAATAATAACATATTGCTCGGTTATGGTTATATTCTATCTGAAAACTACGTTGGTAATATAGACGAAAAATTTACGGTAAGCGAGCATCGTATTTTTCAACAATTTACCTCAAAGCAAAAGGTTGGTAAAGTTGGGTTAAGCCATCGTTACCGTTTCGAGCAGCGTTTTGTTAAAAGTGATTTTAAAATGCGTTTCAGGTATTTTTTAGGAATAAAAATACCGCTTCAGTATAACGAAAATGATAGAAATCCTTTATATCTTTCTGCTTATAACGAGATTTTTTTAAATACAAAATCATCTATTTTCGATAGAAATCGTTTGTATGGTGGTTTAGGCTATACGTTTTCCTCAGTATTAAGAATGGAATTGGGTTATATGAATCAGTTTTTTGAAAGCTCTAGAAGAGATCAAATTAACGTAATAGCTTTTGTTAGTTTCTAATTATCCGATTATTATTATAATATTAAAAATAAAAAATAGATTTTAAGTCAAAAATTAAATTATGAAGCATTTATTTTTAAATATTAAGGGCGACATTTTTGGAGGTATTACAGCAGGAATAGTTGCATTACCACTAGCTTTGGCTTTTGGTGTTTCCTCAGGTTTAGGACCAAGTGCAGGCTTATATGGCGCCATATTTTTAAGTTTTTTCGCGGCATTATTTGGTGGTACAAACACCCAAATTTCTGGTCCAACGGCACCAATGACAGCTGTTAGTATGGTAGTTATAGCCTCAATAATAGCGGTTAACAACGGTAATGTAGAAAAAGCTTTACCAGCAATACTATCAGTATTTATAATGGCTGGACTTATACAAGTAGGTTTAGGGATTTTAGGCTTGGGTAAGTATATTAAATTTATACCTTATCCAGTAGTTTCTGGTTTTATGACTGCCATAGGTTTAATGATTTTAATCACTCAAATTTTACCAGCTATAGGTTACACCCCTAAAAATGATGCAGACTATGTAAACAATTTTAAGCCTAAAGCGCAAGAAATTATTTTACAAAAAATTTTAAAGGAAGAATCTGGAGAAGGCATATTGGTTTTAGAAAATTTTAAAGAAACTGTAAAACGTTCAGACTTAATAACCACAGATGATATTTTTTTAGAATCTCAAACATTGGCAGCCTCAAATGCATCTGGTGTTTTAGGAACTTTAAAAATACTACCAAGAGCAATATCTCATATAAATTTACTAGAGTTACTATTAGCAATGTCGACCATAATAATTGTTTATGGTTTTAAAAAAATAACAACAGCGATCCCTAGTGCATTAGTTGCCTTAATTGTTGTTTCTGGTGTTGCCTTTGGTTTTGGTTTGGATTATAAACCAATTCAAGCTATTTCAGGCAATATCCCCATGCCTAACTTAGGCATCTTTACAGAATTTAGTCTTAGCTCAATTACTCCATATATTTTTACAGCATTAACTTTAGCACTTTTAGGTGCTATAGACTCTTTATTAACTAGTGTTGTGGCAGATAACATGACTAAAACAAAGCACAATCCAAACAAAGAGCTTATTGGTCAAGGAATAGGAAATAGTATTGGTGGTATATTTGGAGGATTACCTGGTGCTGGTGCTACCATAAGAACTGTTATAAACATAAAATCTGGAGGAACAACAAAACTATCTGGAATGATAACTGGTATTGTATTATTAGTTATTTTATTACTTTTAGGAGATATTGCCTCTAAAATCCCAGCAGCAGTTTTAGCAGGTATATTAATTACAGTTGGAATTGGCGTTATGGATTATAAAGGCTTAAAAGCCATCCCTCATTTACCTAAAGACATTAAAGTTGGTCCATTAAAGTTGAGTTCGGAAGTTTTAATTATGATTGTCGTTATGTTACTCTCTACGTTTTGGAACTTGGTATATGCAGTTGGTATTGGATTAGTTATTGCTTCTTTACTGTTTATGAAAAAAATGGGTGATTTAACCACAAAACGTAGCGATGTAAAACCTTTAAAAGAAGAAGCTTGGAAAGACGAAATTAATTTTCCAGATAACCTAAAGGAGGAAGTATTTATTAAACACATTAAGGGCCCATTATTTTTTGGATCTACAAGTGAGTTTCAGCAATTATCTAAACAAATTCCTGAGACAGCAAAAACAGTAGTTATTCGTCTTGGGCGTATGGATTATATAGACCAGTCTGGATTGTATGCTATGGAAGACATTCTTTTAGATTTAAAGCGTCGTAAAATAAATATACTGTTCGTAGACATCCAAGCGCAGCCAAGACTTATGATGGAGCGTATTGATATCATTCCAGATTTAATAGCAGAAGAAGAGGTATTTAAAGATTTTAAATCCTGTTTGCAGTGGGTTAAAAATAATGTAAAAAACGAATATTAAAATAATGTTTAACAAACTTCAGAATACTTAAATTTTTAATTCTGAAATAAATTTAGGAAATATGAAAAACAGAGCAATAACAAAACAAGTACAACATAAAATGACACCAAAGAGTGTGTTACAAGATCTATTAGATGGAAACCAAAGGTTTGTAAACGGAAAATCTCAAACTGTAGATAACAAAGCTTTAATATCTCAAGTTACCGGAGGACAGTTTCCTAAAGCAGTTATACTATCTTGTATAGATTCTAGAGTACCAGTAGAAACAGTTTTAGATCAAGCCATTGGAGATATTTTTGTCTCTCGTGTAGCAGGAAATTTTGAAAACACAGACATTTTAGGAAGCTTAGAATACTCTTGCAAAGTAGCAGGAAGTAAGTTAGTTTTGGTAATGGGTCATGAAGCTTGTGGAGCAGTAAAAGCAGCTTGCGATGGTGTAAAATTAGGCAACATAACACATTTGCTTAGTAATATTCTTCCAGCAGTACATAAAAGCGCAAAAGAAGTTGAAGGAGACGCAAACTCTTCTAATAAAGCATTTGTTGCTAAAACTGTAGAAAATAATGTGCAATTAACAATCAAACGTATTCGTGAAAAAAGTCCAATTTTAAAAGAAATGGAAGATAACGGAGAGATATTTATTGTTGGAAGTGTATATAGCTTACAAACAGGTAAAGTAGAAATGCTTTAAAAACTTATTACTATAGTTTAACCTGCTAAATTTTTTAAATTTTTCAGGTTTTTTTATGCTTCATTTTTAGTATCTTGATCTAATGCGCTATTCTCATCAGCTTTAATAATATTAGGAAATATTAAGGGAGCAATAGATTTTACGGGTTTGTAAAGTATAGAATCTTCAATATCTGCTTCGTTTACAAAAGTTATTGCGTTATTCATTTTATTAAAAACAATCAATAACACACTTAATATCAATCCTATTTTTAAAGCACCAAAAACAGCACCTAGTAATTTATTTAAAATTCCTAAAGATGCAAAATCTGCGAGTTTGGTAAACGCTTTTCCTGCTAAGGATATAATTATAATTATTAATACAAATGTAATGGCGAACGCTGTTATATTAATGGTTTTCTCGTTCCATTCTGTTCTACTTTGAAGAAATTCTGCCATAAAATAGCTAAAGTGAATGGCACCATAAACTCCAGCAACCAAAGCAACTAGGGAGGCTACTTCTACAAAAAGACCTTTTATAAAACCGCGAACCAATCCAAAAAGTAGTAAAGCACCCAAAACAATATCAATAATAGCCATAATATTAGATTTTAGACAAATATAAATTAACTTTGCGACTTTCAAACACTATATTTTTAACGAACATATGTCAAGAGATCAAGAATTAAAAGAACGGTGGGCATTAGTAGTTACCAAACTATCAAACCAATTTGCAGATGGAGAAAAACTTGATTTAGATGCTATTATTTACCTTATTGGTATTCAAGAATTAGGACAATTAGACCGCAAATTTGAAAAAGACCATAAGCTCGATTTAATGCATATAGCTATTTGTAAATTATTAGTACCGTATGGCTATTACGAGTTAGAGTTTGTTGATAACGAAGGCTGGCCACATTATACTATTAAAGAACAATTGCCCACTTTAAAAGCTGGAGAGCAAAGTGTTTTAATGAAAGAGGCTATTGTGAATTATTTTTTAGATACAAAGTATATATCTTAGATTCTAGAAACAAATAAGCTTATTATTAATAGCATTCTATAAATTTTAATATAAGTAGTGTTAAATTTGTACAAAAAAAATGAAAAAATTACTACTATTATGTATTGCAGCTTTCACGTTAATGGCTTGTCCTGCAGAAGATGATACTCCACCACAAGCAAATGAAACTTCAATTATTGGTACTTGGAAATTTCTAGAATCTTTTGAAAATGAAGTTCGAGATGAAAATGATTTATGTGACACTGAAAAAACATTAATTTATACAGCAAACGAAGATTTTTCTTCAATGACTTATGATGATGAGTCCACAGCTGGAACTTGTGAATTAGTATTTTCTGCAAATGGAACTTGGACTAAAGCGGGCAATACTCTAAGTATGACATCTGAGGATGAAACTGAAATATGGCAGATAATTTTTATTGGAGATACTTTTTCTTACGAACAAACAGATACAGAAGATGGAGAAACTATAGTTTATAGAGATGTATTTATAAAACAGTAATTACTACCAAAACAAATAATTAAACTCCTTTTTATAATTGAAAGGAGTTTTTTTATGCCCAAAAAAGAGTAAATTTGTTTATTTATTAAGGTACTATGATAGATAAGATAAAAGAACTTATTGCAGAAGCAGACAGTTTTAAAGCACAAACTAAAGATGAGGTGGAAGCTTTTAGAATAAAATATTTAGGCAAAAAAGGTTTGCTTAACGATTATTTTGCAGAGTTTAAAAATGTAGCAAACGAGCATAAAAAAGAGTTTGGTCAAGTTATTAATGAGTTAAAAAATACAGCTCAAGATAAAGTAAATGCTTTAAAACAAGAGTTGGATAATAGTAGTGACGATAATTCTGGAAATCTAGATTTATCACGTCCTGGAGAACCAATTTCTATTGGCGCAAGACACCCAATTTCTGTTGTAAAAAACAATATTATAAACATTTTCTCTCGCATAGGGTTTAATGTAAGTGAAGGTCCAGAAATAGAAGACGATTGGCATAATTTTACTGCCTTAAACTTGCCAGAATACCATCCAGCAAGAGACATGCAAGACACCTTTTTTATACAAACAAATCCAGATATATTATTGCGTACCCATACAAGTTCTGTACAAGTACGTTATATGGAAAACAATAAACCACCTATTCGAACTATTTCTCCAGGTCGCGTGTATAGAAATGAAGCTATATCCGCAAGATCGCATTGTTTTTTTCATCAATTAGAAGGATTGTACATTGATAAAGATGTAAGCTTTGCAGATTTAAAACAAACATTACAATATTTTACTACAGAGCTATTTGGTAAGGCAAAAATTAGATTGCGGCCATCTTACTTTCCATTTACAGAACCAAGTGCTGAGGTAGATGTTTATTGGGGATTGGAGACTGAAACAGATTACAAAATTACCAAGGGAACAGGTTGGTTAGAAATTGGCGGTTGTGGTATGGTAGATCCTAATGTATTAACTAATTGTGGTATTGATGCAAACGAATACTCTGGCTTTGCTTTTGGCGTTGGTATAGACCGTATTGCGATGTTATTACACCAAATTAGTGATATTAGATTGTTGAGTGAGAACGATGTTAGGTTTTTAGAGCAGTTTAAGAGTGCTTTATAAATTAGTTTTGGTATTCCCAGCTTACTTATAAGAGTACTGTTTATAGCTTTTGTTATTTAAACCAAAGTGGAGCAATCTCGTTTAATATATTAGAAAATGCTTTTAAGTATTCTGTTATTTCGAGCTTGCCGAGAAATCTTATACAACTCAAACATTAAGTCAAAATTATTGCTGCACATAATTATTGGTTTATGCTGGTATATGTAATAAAATACAACTAAATATTACAAATTTATTGATAGAATTTTATGTTTCTTAATCTAAAGTTCTTCTTATTTTGTAATAATTTTAGTTTCTGCAGAAATAAAAAGTAATTTTTTAAAATGAAAAAAGACATCTATATCCCAAATGTTGAAGGTGTTTACATTGCTATTGTAAACGAGTATAACCATATTTTTAAAACTCAAGATTGGAACGCATATATTATTAACGATAAAGATGTTGATTTGGAAATGGTTTTAATAGTTACAAGTGGTTATAATAAAAATAAAATAACGTCTATTTTTAGGAAAAAATTAGATTTATTACTAAAGAAAAGCTATGCAAAAATAGAGTTAATGCAAGAAGATTTATTTGCACTTAATAACCAGTTTAAAGTTACTTTTTTTGAAAACAATAAAATGTTTGATAAAACTTATACGTTTAGTAAAAATACTATTAATTTAAAAGCCTTGCAAAAGTTACCATTAATGGCGGCTCGTGGTATTTTAGTTAAGTAACCATTTTCTGTGACGATAATATTATATTATTATAGATAGAAATGTTTTTGGACAAAAAACTAAGTCTGGCTGGTAGATGCGTTAGCGATTGAACGGTATGTTTGAGCTCCTCGAAGAGAGCGAGTAGTGAAAGCGCGACCTTTAGGTAACGCCAAAAAAAATTAAGCCAATTGTATTTTCTCCTTTTTTAGGGTGGCTAGAGGAGGTTATTAATTCAACTTATCAGTTAGTTTTTTAAACACCTTTTTTGGATCTTTACCTTCATATAAAATAGCGTAAACCGCATTTATAATTGGTAATCTGGTTTTTTTACTATTGTTTTCGTTTATTAAAAATGCACTTTTTGTAGCATAATAACCTTCGGCAACCATACTCATTTCCATTTGTGCAGATTTTACTGTGTAACCTTTACCAATCATGTTGCCAAACATACGGTTTCTGGAAAAGACAGAGTAGCCCGTAACTAATAAATCGCCTAGATAAGCAGAGTTATTAATATTGCGTTTAATCTTATGCATTTTTTTTATAAAACGTTTCATTTCGCGAATAGCATTACTCATTAATACACTCTGGAAATTATCTCCATAACCTAAACCATGAGCTATTCCTGCAGCAATAGCATAGATGTTTTTAAGCATTACTGCGTATTCTGTACCAATAATATCGTCACTAATTTTAGTCTTTATATAAGCGCTAGATAAAGCGTTTGCAATGGCTTGCGCTTTTTTGGCATCAGTACATGAGATAGTTAAATAAGAAAGTCTCTCCAGTGCAACCTCTTCTGCGTGACATGGACCAGCAATTACTCCAATGTTCTCAAAAGGAACATTATAATTCTCATGAAAATGTTCTCCTAATAGTAAACCAGTTTGTGGTATAATACCCTTTACAGCGCTAACTACAATCTTATCTTTAAGGTCTAAATTGAGCTTTTTAAGTTCACCATCTATAAAAGCAGACGGGATTACAAATATTAAAACATCTGCATAAGCAACCATTTTGTTAATATCGTTACTTATGTTTAGTTTTTTTAAATTAAATTCTACCGAACTTAAATATGTAGGATTGTGTTGTTCTTTTAGTAAATGCGCTTTAGTATATACGCTACGCATGTACCAACCTACTTTTTTTTGGTTTTCACACAGCATCTTTACTATTGCAGTTGCCCAACTTCCAGATCCAAAAACAGCGTATTTTAATTCTTTACTCATAGCTATAACCAATTATAAAACGAAATTACGCAATTATTATCTTTTATTAAATAACTAGTAATTAGATGTATGTATTTTGCGGCATAGCTTTTTAAATTAGCCTAGTATCAATCTTTAAACGAAAAGGTTATGAAGATATTAAAAATACTTTCTGTATTTGCTCTAACGGTAACGCTGTTAACGTCTTGTAAAGAAGTTGTTTTAGAAGAATTATGTAAACAACGCAACACCAGCATTAACTATAAAAATTTTATAATTTTACTTATAGACTGTTTTGGGAGACTTTGTAAAGTAGTTTTTTTGAGTTTGAATGTATTTTAAGATAATAATAGGATTTATAAGTTGCATTTGTTTTAATTTTTATTCAACTTTACCATACTTAAATTATTAACTAATTATAAATAACACACAATTATGGGATTATTTTCATTTATTAAAAACGCAGGAGCTAAAATTTTTGGTATAGGTAAAACCGATGCTGAAGAAGCTGCTGAAGCAAATGCTGCAGAAGTAAAAGTAGAATCCGCTGCTGCAAGAAAATTAGAAGAAACAATAAGAGATTTAGACTTAAAAGTGGAAGGACTTAGCGTACATATCGATGATGACGCTGCCACTATATCTGGTATGGCTCACGATCAAGCTACACGAGAAAAAGCAATATTGGTTGTAGGTAATAGTAATGGTATTGCTACTGTAGATGATAGGATGACTGTTGAGCATAAAGAGCCGGAAGCACAATTTCATACCGTAGTTAGTGGAGATACCTTAGGTAAAATTGCAAAGAAATTTTATGGTGATGCGATGAAGTATCCTGTAATTTTTGAAGCTAATAAGCCAATGCTTGAACACCCAGATAAAATCTATCCTGGTCAAGTTTTACGTATCCCTACTTTAGACTAGAAATTCGAAATTGTGACGTCCTAAAAAAGCCAACTCGAGAGAGTTGGCTTTTTTTGCTATTAATAAAAATAACAAATAATACCTAAAAATTATTTGTTATGGTACTGCTGTAATAATTAGTACCTATAATTAATTAAACAAAAAAATCGGGATAAAATGTAGATGTTTTGTGTAATTACTTATTAAAGATTTAGCAACAAATAATACTCGCAAAACTATTTTTAAAGATTTTGGTATCCCATCGAAAAATTGACATTTTGTTGATTTTTGCGTTAGGGTAAAAATCGTAATTTTTAGACCTCGTTGGGAATAAACTTCAAAAGTTGAAGTTTTAATTATAAAATTGATAGTTTTTTATCAATTATTTTTATAGAAATTCATCTCGTCTAAGTATTCCCAAACATGCTTTGGTAATAAAGGTTCTACGTTTTTGCCTTCTTTTATAGCTTTTCTAATCATAGTTGAAGAAATTTCTATAATTGGAGCTTCTACTTTATGTATTTTTTGATGTCCAGAAAATTGAGTGTTTACCGTGCCTTTAGATATTCTAGGATATACGTAGATGTTATGGTTTTTTAAGATAATTTCAAAGTTCTTCCATTTATGAAAGTTTTTTAAATTATCTTCTCCCATAATTAAGGAAAATTGATACTCTGGATGTTTTTCTTTTAAATAGGTAAGCGTATTAATAGTGTAATTTGGTTGTGGTAAATTAAACTCGATATTGCTTTCTTTTAGCTTATTGTAATCTTTAGTGGCAAGAAATACCATTTCTAAACGTTGAAAGTTATCTAATAAACTACTTTTTTTCTTAAAAGGATTATGAGGTGTTACCACAAACCAAATCTGGTCTAAGTTACTATTCTCTACTAATTGATTGGCAATAATTAAATGTCCAACATGAATTGGATTAAAAGAACCAAAATAGAGACCAATATTCATTTTGTAAATGTTTTACTTTTTACTTTCTGTTATTAAAAAATGTCCAACAACATTTTCTGCTTCTTGTAAAGCTTTTTCTAAATTATCATTTTCAATAATAACGTTAAAAAGTGGAGCAGTTGCTAGTTCTGCACTAGCTTTAGCTATACGCATGTTAATTTTATCGTCGCTCTCCGTTTTACGCTTTTTAAGCCTAATTTTCAACTCATCTATACTTGGTGGTTTTACAAATACAGATAAAGTTTGCTCTGGGAATTTTTTTTTAATGCGTAGTCCACCAGAAACATCAATATCGAAAATAACATTTTTACCTAAAGCCCAAAGTCGCTCTACTTCAGTTTTTAAAGTGCCATAGAAATTATCTCTGTAAACTTCTTCCCATTCTAGAAAATCGTCATTTTTTATATGTTG
>Ga0114957_1000571_pt1 | contig 46611 bp, 49 predicted proteins | sample BantaG_FD_87175 | JGI IMG/M metagenome (GOLD analysis project Ga0114957, IMG submission 87175) | Marine algal microbial communities from Bantry Bay, Ireland - BantryBay_4 metaG | ecosystem: Host-associated > Algae > Red algae > Unclassified | place: Bantry Bay, Ireland | collected 2014-11-21 | reverse complement strand
TGACCCATCGAACTTTTAAAAACTCTATCGAAGCTTTACGTTAGTCCAGATCTGATCAATAAAATTCAGCTGTTTTGAACACTTATGCGCCATCATTTGGGTGCGATTTAACTTGAGGCATATCGGCCTGCTGGCGTTTCATATATTCATTAAAGAGTCTATATTGGCTCTGCTTATTTGCTTTGCATGTTCAAATTCAGCAAAGTGACACTTGTTTGTTAAGTTAATATCCCTTATCGCTGGTATAATGCATCACATAATTTCTATTTGAACTGATAAATTGGCCCTAATTTAGGTGGCCTAGCAATTGCAATTATTAGCTCTATGGGGGCATGATGCCACCAGTTTCAAATAACAAAAAGTAGGTGATTTGCAGCACAGTGATAGACAAAAAATACTTTTTCTTAGGAAGGGGGTAAATGTTTTGTGTGTGGATAGTCATTTAGTTGAGGATATCAAAAGAGGAGAACAACACGCATTTGCAAAAATTGTTAGAAAGTATAGGCCTTTACTGGTTAAGTTTTGTTATAAGCAAACAAAAAATTTACAGATTTCTGAAGATATTGTTCAAGAAAGTTTAACCAAGAGCTATTTTAAAATTAAGTCATTTGAAGGTCGGTCATCATTTAAAAATTGGTTGTTTAAAATTACTATTAATACTTTAAGAAATAAGATGAGATCACAGTCGAGAACCTTTATAAGTTTAGATAAGTTAAATTTTATTTCTGTGAGTTCTGTTTCTGAACAAAAAATGTCTGAAAAAGAACTACAAGAGATATTATTAAGTGAAATGAATTTATTGCCGGAGAAACAACAACAGGCTTTAAAGCTTCGAGTGCTTGAAGACTTGAGTTTTAAAGAGATATCTGAAAAAATGAATTGTCCTTATGATACTGCAAAAGCTAATTACAGGCATGGTTTATTAAAATTAAAGAAAAGGTTTGAAACAGTTAACGAGTTAAAGGGGTATAAAAAATTTTTCAGAGGAAGTTTTAAAAAAATTACTAGAAGATTTGAGTTTACATAATATAAGTTAGAGTAAGTAAGCTCAATTGATAGACATGAGAAATATTTCATAACGAGACGTCCCTATTGGACGGCGCGGGATCAAATATTATCAATAACTTTGATTAGAGTGAGCAAGCTCAATGGGTAAATGTTATTAATAACTTTTGCTAGAATGAGTAATGTCATTTGATTTAACAAATTTGGTGTGTGAGATGAAGAAACTATTAAAGCTAGGAACAACATACTTTATTTATGAAATAATTTTCGTAACTATGGTATTTTTAGTTCTTTTTTTAGTAGCTACAAGTAACAAACCATTTCAAGTGAACAAAAACTGCGACACAGTGACTGGGTCATGTGTTACTGATAGTAATGATATAAAAATCAGGGAAGTCCGGAATAAATAAAAAACTCTGCAAATCTCTTTGCAGAGCTCTAAAAATCTAATTAGTTACAGAGTAAATCTTTGAATTTCTTGGGCGAGTAGGCTCTTTTTCATGATTGTAAGTCATTACTTTAGCATTTCGAGTAATAGTTCTGACTACATGGCAAAACTTTCCATTTGGTGCAAGATGAGCCACATAGTAGCCTTGGTTGCGACCAGGGTCTGAAATAATAATAATCTTAGGGTGTTTTTTCTCGAAGTTTGTCACTTCACCACAGATTTCAGCAGTCGTATCACGCAAGTTACTATTGTCATTCATTACAAAGCTTGTAACTTTAATTGTTGGTGCAGCAAGTGCAAACATAGGCATAGATAAAATAGCAATTAGTAATAATCTCATATCAAATCTCCTTATTTGAATAGTTATATCTGTATTTCACCTAAAATAATTGATTATGTAAAGCCGCTTAGCCCCTTTCAGCTCAACTTATATATACCGAGAGGCTCAGGCATACGGTGCTCGGGCTTAATGTCTTTTCGTTGCGCTTGGCAGCTTCACTTTCAAGTCTTACTTATATCACCCTAACATAAGCTGCGCTTATTACGGGCTAACTCCGAACTCGCTTTATGTATATATATAAAGCGAGCTGAAAGGGACTAAGAAGTCTAGATAAATCAGATTATATTAGGTGAGTGATATTACTGTTCGTCTTCAATTGGTTGGCGGCCTAGCTCTATAGCTTTAAGATATGAGCGCTTTAGTGTTTCCTGAGTATCCTTAATTGATAACAATTTTTTTTAATTATTAGCTTTAGTTTTTAGAGCTTTAATGGCGTCTTTTTCGTCTTCGAGTGTTTTTAAGTAATCTAAAGTTTTATGAAAGTCACTCCCAAGTATTGTATGTACTTTTTCAAAATCTGATAAATCAGATAAATAAGTTTGATAGGGGAGTAAATTTGCATTATTAAGTTCTTTTTTTGAAAAATAAAAATATTTTTTAGTTTTTAATTTTGGTTTTAGAACAGTATCAAAGTTGTCGGTAATTAGTTGTAGGCGATTTGTTTTAAGCTCATCAGTCACATTGTCAGTCTCTTTGTACCATTTTTTTAAATGTTTAAGTTCATCAGTAATAAATGCTGAAAATAATTTATCGTCGATTTGCTCTTGGTTTACTAATTGGATTGTGTTTGAGTCATTCCCTTCAATTTTTTGATAATACATTTTTGTACCAATATTTGCTAGAAAAGTTGCCAGTCTTTCGTTAAAGCTGACATTGTCTTTAATAAATAAGGTTGAGTGAACTGTTTCGTGAATTATAAGGTTTACTAAGTCATGGTTTTCATAGTTCATCATGCTTGATAAAACAGGGTCATTGAACCAACCCAGGCTACTGAAGGCCGTTACCCCACGAACATAAGTGTCGTAGTTATCGTTTTTAAATTTTGTTTGTTCGTCTAATGCGTCTTGTTTATCGAAGAAGCCTAGGTAGGGGAATGTGCCCACTATTGGAAATGACCACTTATAAGACTTTAATTCATACTTTGGTGCAACACGTAACAAGTAAGATACATAGCGATCGTCTAGTTGCACGAAGCTACTGTAGTTTTTTGTTTTTTTAAGTTTCAAATCATTAAAACAAAAGTCTCTTACTTTTTTGACGAGTAGTAGTTTTTCACGAGTTTTTTCAGAAATTTCGGATTGGTTCAAAACCTTATCAATTTTTTCTCGGCTTGTAAGAATTTTCATTTGCGAAATACCAGATTTAGCTAGGTAAGTGAGCATGCACGAGGTATTGGTGAAGCCGAGAGAAATTACAAAAAATAATTTTAAAAAATGATTAACTTTCATAACTTAAAAGTAACAAGACAGACCAAAGCGGAATGTATAGTCTAAAGAGTCCTCACTTCCACCAAGGGGGCTGGCCCATAAATCAGCTCCAAGCTTTATAAAAAAGCGTTCACTTGTTTTAATTTTTATACCGGCACCACCACTAGGCACAATACCAGTGACTGGGTCTAATTGGCTGGAGCCCACATCAACGACGCGTGTGATTTTTTTATCCATATAGGCTAAGCCTAACTTCAAGTACGGCTGAATCGGCGATTTTCTTTCTCCAAAAGTGGTAACAAAATCTCCACCAAAAAGTTGAAATTCTGATTCAATGGTTACTTTTGAATCATTTTTTGTGGGTAAGCTTTGAAGTGATGAGGAGCCTTTTGTGTAACTGAACTCTACGGCCGTGCGCTCCCAAAGGTAAACCGCAAATGATCCTGTAATAGAAAAAGTTTTCTGATAATTATCATCATTTAATTTTGAACTTCGTAGGCTTCCACTGAGGCTAACTTCTTTAACAGTCTCTGCAAAAGAAGAAAGAGAGAGCATAAAAAACAATAAAAGTATCGTAATTTTCACTTGTTATAGTTTAAAAAGTATAACCACAATTTTCAACTCAGGCTGATAAAGTCTAGTTAAATATCTCGTCTAGGTATTATAGAGTTGGTGCTAATTTCCCCTAGCAAAAAGTCTATTGTCGAGGACAATACGGAAGCCAAAAGGGATGTATATAAGGCCGTCATCTTCAACCATACCCTTGGGTGGGTTAATGAATGGTGAGGCTCTCTTAAAAGCGTCTATGGCGGCAAAATCAATCATTTTATTTGAGGATGAGTCCACAACAATATGACCTTGATATTCACCTTTAGAGTTAAGCATGACTTCAAGTTTAGTAAAATAAGCTTTCTGTTTTAAACCACTTACATTTTGACTTCTAGCGATTTTGATAATCTCTTCAAGGTTGTTTGACCACCTTGGATAAATTTTGTCATTTAAACGCATATAAAATGCATAATAAGTTAAGTTTCCTTGGTCTGTATCAAAAGCATTAATTTCTGCGACCTCTACATTAGGAATATGTTTAGATATGGCTGACTGACTATTTTTAGTTAAGTTCATTCCTGTTTGAATGGCTTGCATAGAGTCACCGGCTCCGTAAAAAGCGGAAAGCGGGGCTTTGCCAATTGGCTTCGGAGTTAATAAGCCTTTTCTTTTTGTGGTTAATTTCTCAATGGGGGTGATGGCTTTTTTTCGGATTTTATTTTTTGTTAAGCCGTATTCAGAGGCTACAGTTTGTTTTTTTACACGGCGGGTTTTTCGTGATTGAAATAAGGCCTCTTTTTTAGTATTTTCCAACTCTTGGTCTAAATCGAGATCTCTAATATACTCTTTGGTTTCTTGATAGGGTTTGACCTCTTTTTTGGGGTCTAATATCTCAAACTCAATAGTTTCATTTTGAGCTATTTTATTAAAATCAGCCGGTATGCGCTCAACTAAGCGATATGTGGTCGCATGAATTAAAAAACTCAATAATATCGATAGTATACACAATGTTTGAGTGTTGTTCCAGGCCTTCATCAGTTCTATTATATCAATAGAAATGACTAAAGTTTAGATAAAATCAGCCGATAAGTAATTAAGTGAAAAAAATGTTTGTTGAGCATGGGGATGGGGGAAATAATTATGTATAAAAATAACGTAATTGACTTTGTAGCACGTCGTGAGCAGAAAAAAGCAGAAGAAACAATTGAAACTAAAACGCACTCAGAAAATGCTGATTTAGTAGATATTACAGAAAAACGTGCCGAGATCATCAAGCAAGAGCGCCGTGAAGTAAAGCGTACTATTTTAACTGAGTTTATAAGTGCTCATGTTGTAATTCCTAGTAGAGGACTACAAAAAGTAGCCATTCATGATATTTCAGATAATGGAATAGCTTTTGAGCTTGATTCCGAAGAAGGTGCCTTTGGTCAGCATGAAGAGCTGGCAATGAGAGTTTATTTGAATTCGGAAACCTACTTTCCATTTTTTGTTAAGGTTAAAAGTTGCCGTTTACTTGAACAAGAGGGTGTTTACAGAGTGGGCTCTCAGTTTGATAAAGAGAGTTTTAATTCAGAGGCTTTAAGTCATTTTGTTAAATTTATTGAAACTGTAAGTGCTAATTTAAAAAGCGACAGTGGTGATATAATGGTTTCTAACATAAAGTAATTTTTTAATTCAAATACTCTACTAAGCCCTACCTAAGGGCTTTTTTTGTTTATACTGATTGATAACACCAAGTCCCATTAGCTATGTTGATAACTCTAATAGTCTTTTTTTAATATACATTCTAGCGACTTTAAGGTGTGATATACATTCGAGACCTGGTGTCCCGACTGTATTCATTATCTCAGGGAGTGAGGCTATATATGAGTGAACAATCCGCATCGTCGCGAAAGTTTGTTATCGATACTAATGTTATTTTGTTTGATGCTAAGGCAATTACTAAATTTAAAAATTCTGAAGTTTATATTCCGTTTACAGTTATCGAAGAAATCGATAAATTTAAGCGTGATTCGGGAGAGAACGGTCGTAATGCCAGGCACTTTAGTCGCTTTGTTGATGTGCTAAGATCAAAGGGAAGTTTATCTAAAGGTGTAGCTTTAGAGGATGGTGATACCACAGTATTTATTATTACAGATCAAGACATTCCCAATTTACCTGCTGAGTTAAATCGAGATAAAGCCGATCACAGAATTTTAGGTATAGCTTTAATGTTATTAAATGCGAACTCAAATGATGAAGTCACTTTAGTAACCAATGATATTAACCTAAGAATCATAGCAGATATAGTAGGTGTAAAAGCTGAAGAGTATGAGCCAGACAAAGAGGCCAATAATTCTGAAATGTACTCAGGGCTTAAAGAAGTTAAAGTTGAGCCAGCAATGATTGATTCTTTCTATAAAGACAGGGCTTTGTCTGTAACTGATGACATGGGTAAGGTTTATGCCAACCAGTATGTTATTATGAAAGATGTTTCTAACCCAAACCACAGTGCTATTGGTAGATACTTTGAGCCTGATGGTTGTGTTGTTCCTTTGCTTAGCCCTACAGATAGTATTTGGGGTATACACCCAAGAAATGTGGAGCAAAGTTTTGCTATAGACTGCTTGTTAAATGATGACATTATGTTTGTATCACTTGTGGGGATGGCGGGTACTGGTAAAACTTTACTTGCCCTAGCGGCGGGTTTATCAAAAGCTATTGATGAGGGAATGTTTCAAAGACTACTTGTCAGTCGCCCCATATTTCCGATGGGTAAAGATATAGGTTATCTGCCTGGTGATGTGGAAACTAAATTAAACCCATGGATGCAGCCGATTTTTGATAACGTTGAATTTTTAATGGGTTCAGACAAAAAAGCAGCTGGGCGTGCCCAAGAGCTTGTAAATCAAGGTATGATTAATATTGAGCCTCTAACTTATATTCGTGGACGAAGTATTCCTAATCAGTATTTAATTGTTGATGAGGCGCAAAACTTAACACCACACGAAATTAAAACAATTGTGACTCGTGCTGGGCAAGGAACAAAAGTAGTTCTTACTGGTGACACTCAGCAAATTGATAACCCATATATAGACTCTGCAAATAGTGGTTTAACTTATTCAGTAGAAAAATTTAAGGGGCAGCAAATTGCAGCTCATGTAACCTTAACAAAAGGTGAAAGGTCAGAGTTAGCGGAACTAGCCGCTACTATTCTATAATTTTATCTTTTGAGCTGAAAATTTATTTTTATTAGATGAGCTCGCGTTAATCTTCATCAGAATTAAATGATAAATAGCTTATTAAAGTTCGCTTGTATTTAACTGCCCACAGGCGGCTAATACTTCATCGCCTTTAGTGGTTCTGATTAAAGTGGGTATTTTGTATTTGTCGAGTACAGATTTAAAATCGTTAATTTTTTCTAGGGTTGGCCTTTTATATTTTGATCCAGGGAATGGATTAAAGGGAATTAAATTTATATAGGCTCTTTTACCTTTTAATAACTCACCCACTTTGTGGGCATCTTCTGCTTGGTCATTAAAATTTTCAATGAGTAAGTATTCATAAGTTACAAATTGTTTTTTTTGTAATTTAATTTTATCAATATAGTTTAATACATCTTCTAATGGGTATTTTTGGTTAATTGGAATAAGTTCCGATCGTTTTTCCATAAAAGGGGAGTGCAAAGATAAGGCAAGGTTTACTGAAGGCATTTCATTAACCCATTTTTTTATACCAGGTAAGTAGCCAGATGTAGAGATAGTAATTTTTTGTGAGCCAATTGAAAAGCCATAAGTGGACAGGAAAATTTCACACGCTTTTTTGACATTATTGAAGTTGTGTAAAGGCTCGCCTTGGCCCATAAACACGATATTGGGAATTCTTTCTTCACCATTACGATTATCTTTAAGCCAGTTCCAGGCCAGTATATACTGACCAATGATTTCCTCACAAGTGAGGTTCCTAGTGAACCCTTGAGTTCCTGTGTAGCAAAAACTACAGTTCATCGCGCAGCCCACTTGTGATGAAACACAAATTGAATATTTATTATGAAAAGGAATTAAAACAGTATCGACGACGTTTCCATCACCTAGTAAAATTTGAAATTTAACTGTTTTATCTGAAGCTTTAAATACTGATTTTATATTTGGAAGTTCAAAATTGAAACTGTTGGCTATAAATTTTTGTGCGTCTAAGCTAATGCCATCAGTAATGGTCGTAGTCTGCTTTTTCTTTAGGTGCCAATTATGTAGTTTATTGGCGACCAGAGTATTAATTTGATTATGGTTAAAAATATTTTTTAACTCATCAATGTCTACGGAGTAAAAGTTCATTTGAGAAGTATATAATTAATAGTATTGCTAAACCAAGCAATACCATGATTATTTTACTGTAGGCTGATCTTTTTTTAGTAAGAAATTAAATTTGTTATAAGGGAATAGAGTTATCATTAAAAATAAAAAACAACCGCCAAACTCTAATAGTTCGCCTTTTCTTTTGTGGCCAATGCTCAATACAATAGCTGCTAGTAGAGCATATAGTATAACCTGTCTAGTTTGAGGTAGGGGTATAGCAAAGCTATCAACTAGATTTCTTATTTTTTCTTTTCTTCGGTATAGCGGCGGAAGTATCAGCATATAAATAATAATACTGATAGTTAGTATTTTACTGAATACAAGTTTATTAATTTTAACTTTCTCTCCATCAGAGTTAGTAAAAGAAAGATTATGGAGGGTAGTTTCACCTTGAGTGTTATGTTTTTTAAAGAATTCATTAGATTGAATATCAAAAATTCTTTGTCCCCAGCTGATTTCTTCACCGGCTCCAAAGAAAAATAATGCTGCTAATATACAAGTACACATTAAGAATAAAATTTTTTTCTCACTCTTGAGTTTGAAAACTCTATAAATACAAGTAAATGATCCCGTTAATAAAAAGAAAACAGTCATGGTTTCAAGCGGGCCGTCCTCAACAGTATATTTATACCTAAAAAATTCAGGTTGGATATAAGACAAGATACAGCCAGCAATTACTAGGGCAAAAACAAGGACTGTTCCGATTAATTCAAATTTATTCATATCTTTAAACAGATTTTTCATAGACGAAAAGATATATTTATATATTACAGATGTAAACATTAATTACTTATTGAAGAATAAATTACAGGTATTTAGAAAAAGGCTCAGAGAGCCTATTTTCAAGGCATACGCCCATCAGTGCCCAAATCTCTGGATAAAAATTAAATGAAATTCTTCTTCCCTCTTTCTATGAGCGCGCTTACGGCAGCATCGCGTCTTCGCGCTTCATCACCTTTTAGGTGACGCAGGCGCGGATACGCGAAGCGCGACACGATGCTCGTAGAAAGAGGGAAGAAGAATTTCATTTAATTTTATCCAGAAGCTTGAGTTAACATACAGGTTCGTTAGTTCTATTTTGGCTAGATTATACTTTAAAGCTCTTTTTTAGCTTTAATAAAAAAATAAGGACATGGGTAGATACCTGTATAGCCAGTCTGTTGCTCGAAGCTAATAATCTTTAGGCCATTCACAGCGAGCATATTTTCAACCTCTTTTTTAGAGTAGGCAAAATGCAGAAGGTCACCACTGCGTGATTGCCTTGGTGCGAATTTATTGCCCTCTTCATAAACTTGAAATGACATATAAACAAAGCCATCAGTTTTTAAAACTCTTGATATTTCGTTTATGCATTGTTTTATTTTACTAACAAACTCAAGGCAGCCCAGTACCACGATAGAGTCAAAACTTTTATTTTCTGCAAAAGTAAACTTATCATCCAAGCTTTGATGGTAAAGGTTCTCATAAATGAAAAGTTTAGTGGCTTCAAAAATCATCTCAGGTGAAATATCTAAGCCTGTGATTTTTATATTTTTATACTTTTCGATTAAGTTATTTGCATTAATACCATTGCCACACCCTAAGTCTAAAATATTAAGAGCTTCAGCCTTGTCATTAATATAGAAGTTATCAGCTAGCCACTGGGGCCCAACATAGTCACTTGATTTAATTGCATCTGTATACCCTTCTGCCATGTCATCAAAAAGTATTGCGCTTTCAATTTGCTGTTTTTGCATAGTATTTTTGATCATAGAGCCTCCATAGCAACCAAAGAGTATTCAGGCCTATTACTTAGGTCAAGTAACTAGTGGCTTTTAGTCTGTATTCTTACCTAAAACCTTAAGGTTTCTGCCAACTAGACCGAATCATAATAAGACACTTTACTCTATTTTAACGGCAAGAAAAAGGTAAGACATGTATATTCAAGGTGACCTACAAAAAGTTTTCGATGCATTATTTAACATGGGAGTAATTGATCCTGTTTTAGATGCCGATTGGGTAGTTGAGCAGAAAAAAATGATTGAACATCATGATGAATATGAAAAAGCAGTATCAACTGCAAATAAATATAAAGGTGATGTTGATGGACTTATTAAAGAATTAGAAAAATATGATGATAAAATTTTAGGATTTTTAGCAATGGAGGTTGCCCGTGAATTTTCAAAATTTCATGGACGTAAAGAAATTCATTAAAGCTTTTGTAGTACTAAGTTTATTAACTTGGTCTTACTCAAGTTTTGCTGACTGGAAAATTGATTTAAGCCGACGTGCTAAACATATTGGTGTGCAAAAGTATATAGAAGTCATTCCTAAAGAGGAAAAGAAAGAAGTCTTTAAGTATTACTACTCTAATAAGCACCCCATCCAAGAGTTAGTAATTATGAATACTAAAAAAGGTTTTGTTCCTGAATCAGTGAGTTTAAAGTCGGGCGTACAGTACAGAGTGCATTTAATAAATGTGGATAAGGATGTGAAAAACTCAAGTTTTGTAATGCCAGGGTTTTCTCAGTATCACTCTATGTATTACGGAAATTCAAAGTCATTTATAATTCACCCTAAAAAAGAAGGTGTATTTAAATTTGAATCTCCTGAGACTCAAAAAATTGGTAAAATAATTGTACATGGTCAAAAAAGTCAGTTTAAAACTAATATAAAATCCGACCATATTGATCTTAATCGTGGTTTAGCTTCGGATGGGGAATAATACGTTTTGAGTGTGTTTGAAGATTCTCTAAAAAGTTTTTTATCTCCTATAGCCTCTTTATTAGAGGATGAGTCTATTACAGAAATAATGATCAATGGCCCAAAAGACATTTGGGTAGAATCAAAAGGTAAAGTTAAAAAAGTTAATATACAATTCCCAGATGAAGATTCACTCAGAGCAGCGGTAAATAATATTGCACAGAGTGTTGGGCGTAGGGTTTCTGATGAAGAGCCGCGTTTAGATGCAAGGCTGCCTAATGGTTATAGAATTCATGCAGTAATTCCACCATGTGCTCGCAATGGAACAACAGTTGCTATACGTAAATTTTCAAAAGTACAAATGACATTTAAGGATTTAGTTAAGTTTGGGTCGATTACCCCAGATGCCGCACAGTTTTTAGATATTTGTATGAAGTTAGGGAAAAATGTTTTAGTGAGTGGTGGAACAGGTTCAGGTAAAACAACACTTTTAGGTGTTCTGTGTGACCGTATACCACCAGGACAAAGAGTAATTGTAATTGAAGATTCTTCAGAGCTGAGTGTTGAATATGAACATGTAGTCTTTTTTGAAACAAAGGCCGAAGATGATCAAGGTAAGGGTGAAGTAAGTATCCAAGACCTGGTTAAAAGTAGTTTACGTTTACGTCCAGATAGAATTATTGTGGGTGAGGTGCGTGGTTCTGAATCTTTAGATTTAGTTCAGGCAATGAACACAGGCCATAAGGGTTGTTTAGGTACTGTTCATGCTAACACCGCTGATGGTGCACTGATAAGGTTAGAGGCGTTGTCACAAGGTGCAGGCAGCTCGCTAAGTGAAAAGGCATTAAGGCAGCAAATTTGTTCTGCTATTGATATTGTTATTCAGGCATCACGATTTGCTGATGGGTCAAGGCGTATTGCTACCATTGCAGAAGTGAATGGCTTTGACGAAAATGGTGACTATAATGTTAGGCCAATATACCAAATGAGTCGTTTAGTAAAAAAACCAGACGGAACTTTACAGGGTCAAATCGAGCCAACAGGGCTTATTCCAAGTTTTATGGATGAAATCATAGATAACGGAATTCCTTTCCCGCAAGGTAAATTTAAATCTGTGGCTTAAAGTAAAACCCGATGGATGAAAAGTAAAAAAAAAGCCTCAATTTATTGAGGCTTTTTTAGTTTTAATTAAATTTTGTATTTACTCAACATCTATAATTCGTTGTTTAACCTTAAATGTGACTCGTAGTTTACCAAGCTCTTTAATTCGGTAGCGATCGGCATCATCAAGAGTTGTAGGCTTAACAGATAATAAGATATACCTTCCTGAGGCATCACTTGAAACTTCGTAATGCTTACCATCAGCCCTAATATCATTGTAGTAAACGATGATATCGTAATTATCTACATTAGGGTTTAGGATCTTTAACTGTTTTAACTTTAAGCCAGACGAAGCTCCGCCATCGTACTCAACTTTGATGGTACTTCCAAAAGGAGGTGCATCTATAAATGAAATTTTATTATTTAAAATATTATATTCAGAAGAGCTAACTATAATGTTATTAAAGAATACTTTAACATCATTCACATTTTCAGGTAACGAGCTTAGAACCCATTCTTTTTTAGCCACAGGGTGACCATCGGGAAAAGTAGCTGTTACAGGCTTTAAATCAATAGTTGTGTTTGCTTGAGATGTTACTTGTAGTTCAATATTTCTAGAGTCAATTGGAAGTTTAGGATTTAAATTATTATCATTAATATTATATGTGATGGTGTACTCTGTTGTTAATGATGAGGCAATTTCTCTTAAGATATCTTTTAAGCTTTTGTCACCACTGGCAGACGGACTTACACCGGGGGTAATTGTATGCTCATTTCTGTTTTCAATAAGTGTACTAATATCAAAGTAATTTTTTGCAAGTGCTAATGCTGGAGTTCCTTGGAAAGGGCTAGCATAGCCAGGGATTTTTGGCCCCACTATATAATTAGTAACTCTTTGATTATTTAACGTTGCATAAGTACCAGGATAGCTTTGAGCATCAGCGCCGGCATCTCCAGGAGCTCCTGTATGACTAAAACTTTCATCGGTAATCATAATAGTAATTCTTTGTGCGTCTGGGCGCCATGGAGTTATATTAGCTGCTGACATTAAACCTTGAAGTTGATTCTCAGGGTCATCGTCGCCACCTTTTACTTCTAGTCTTTCTAGGCGATCTAAAAAGTCATCAATGTTTTCATTGTTAGCTGTTAGTGGATCATCTGCTTGGAAGTCTAAGCATTGGTCTTGAACTCGATCATTAAATGTAACTAAGCAAAGATTGGCTAATATATTTACACTTCGAAGTTGCTGTACAAAATCACGAACATTTTCTTTAACGCCATTGATCTCGTCGGCCATGGAAGCTGTCTTATCTAAAACAAAAACTATGTCTGCTTTAGAAATAACACTACTCATTGAACTCAATGAATATTTCGTTACATCTGATCCATTTTCAATGATTGCAAAATCAGACTCTTGCAAGCCAGTAACAGGAAGCATATCACTGTTAAATACCTGAAAATTCATAGTAACTGTATTTTCAAGAAGCTCGTTTTGACTGAATGTATCCAGCTTATTTTGGTACGGAAAATCCACTCCTAAGCTATTTGTAATTGCATCATCATCGATGGGAGTATCAAAGGTCACTCCACCACAGCCCGTAAGCCCAAATGCACTAATTATTAACCCTGCTATCAATTTCTTATATTCTCTTAAACCAACCATAACCTATTATATTGCTAATATAGTGCCAACTACATCCCTAGAAATTTTAAAATCATTAGTTAAATTAGATACTTAAGTAGTGTGTCAGCATGGGAAAGGTCGTAAAGATGACTAAATAAATTACAGGACCAGGCTTAGACCCTGGGAGTTATCATAATAAAGCATTGTCAGTACTATATAATATAGATAAAAATTTCACTGTGTATATAAGCGGTAAAATCACTCATTCTGTACTGACTTTCTTGGCAAAAGAATCTGTCGATATTGAGCCGTTATTCGAAAACACTGACCTGCCGGCCGAGTTTTTGCGCGACCCAAGCTGTTGGCTAGAGGCTCCTAAAGTTGAAGAGTTCCTACATTTTTTAGAAAATCGTTTTAGTCCCAATTACCCAGGCGAGTCCTTAATAGAAAAAGTAGGTTTAGCTAATTATGAGCTGAGAACATGGGGTGTTTTAGATAGTGTTTTAAAAATGATGATGGACCCACAAGATATTTATTTACAGCCTCAAAGGTTTATCTCTTATTTTGTATCTCCAGCACCACCGGCTATTAATATAATTAATAACTCAAATTCAATTGAGTTTGAAGTTCCGATAACAACAGAAGAATATCCACTTTTTGCAGCCTATATGAAAAGTATATTTGAAGTGCTTCCTTGTTTTATGGGTAAGGCTGTGGCCACTGCCTCTTGGGTAGGAAATAAAATTTCTGTGGACTGGACAACTAAACAAGAAGGTTTATTTTCAAAAAATGATGAAGAGCCGAACTTTAACCCCGAAGTCGTGCAGTCTTTAGTTTCTAGTGTTGAAAGTAAAGAGCGCGATTTAGAAAATCAAATTGAAATAAATCGTTTAAAAGACTTGGAAATTGAAAAGCTACAAAAGCGAGTAGAGCAATTTAAACTATTAGACCCTGAAGAGATTAAAAAAACTAAAGCGAACACTCAGGCATCATTTGAAGAACTTGAGAAAGTTGTAAATATGCCTTTAATTAATATTCAAACTCAAATGCTAAAAATGAGTGATTACTTAACTAGAGCACAACAACTCATTACTTTACTTGTTGGTCAAAATCGTATGGATAAACAAGTTAAAGAAGCCATGAAGCGAGTAGATTGGGATCACATCCGTCAAAGGTTCACTCACACAGTGCAAGATGGTGTAAATAATATTGAAAGTATCAGGCGTGAGGTCGAAGGCTTTAAAAATAAAGTGGAAGAAAGTGAGCTAGAAACAGATATGACAATGTCTAAGTTAGATTCAGTTATAGATCGAGCTGTTTCATCACTGTCTGTTAAGTTGAAAAATAGACATATCTTTATTGACCGAATGTTATTTTTTGGTCGCGACATATTTATTAATAAATCTAAGTTAGAAAAGTTTTTTGAAAAGTTATTAGAGTTTTCTGCTAATGAAATTTCAGATAAAGGTTATATACGTGTTATGAGTCGTCCTCGTCCGCGCGTTGCTGAAGTTGAGATAGTTGATAATGGGCAAGGTATATTAAAATCATCATTAGAAAAATTTATGAAGGACCCATTTGTAGCTTCAGTTATTGCAGAGCATAAGGCCACTTTACAATTAATTACTTCCGGGCCCGAAGGCTCTACTTTATTAATTCAAATTCCATCCATAGGAGTCAGTTATGTCAAAGATAACGAAAGTTCACGCACGAGAGATCTTAGATAGTAGGGGTAACCCAACTGTAGAAGTTGAAGTAACTACAGCTGATGGTATTACTGGTCGTGCTGCAGTCCCTTCAGGTGCTTCCACAGGGGCTTATGAAGCCCATGAATTGCGCGATGGTGACAAGGACAGATACTTAGGCAAAGGTGTCCAATCTGCAATTAAAAATATTACAGGTAAAATGTCTGAAGTTTTAATTGGGCAGTCTGTTGAAGAGCAAGAGTCCATTGATCAAAGCATGATAGATTTAGATGGAACTGAAAACAAATCCAACCTTGGAGCTAATTCCATTTTAGGAATTTCAATGGCTTGTGCTAAGGCAGCCTCTTTAGAGCAAAACTTAGATGTTTTTGAATACTTAGCTTTTGATAAAAGTAATTTAAAACTACCTGTACCACTTATGAATATTTTAAATGGCGGTTCTCATGCAAATAACGGCTTAGATGTTCAAGAATTTATGGTAGTGCCAGTTTGCGGTGGAAGCTTCAAAGAGGCTTTACGTGCTGGAAGTGAAGTGTTCCATAATTTAAAAAAAATCTTAAATAGTAAATCATTATCAACGGCGGTTGGTGATGAGGGTGGTTTTGCACCAGTATTAAAAGGTAATCGTGATGCCCTAGAATTAATTAGCGAGGCTGTTGATAAAGCGGGTTATAAATTGGGTGAAGATATTTTATTAGCTTTAGATGTTGCAGCCACTGAATTTCATGAAGATGGAATGTACAACTGGGAAGGTAAAAAAATCACAGCTGGTGAGTTAGGTGATGTTTATCAGTCTTGGAAAAAAGATTTCCCAATTCAAAGTATTGAAGATGGTTTTTCTGAAGATGATTGGGACGGTTGGTGTAATTTTACAAAAAACTACGGATCAAGCACACAAATAGTAGGTGATGATTTATTTGTTACTAACCAAAAAAGATTAAATAAAGGAATTGAAATTGGCGCAGCCAATGCCTTACTTGTAAAAGTAAATCAAATTGGAAGTATCACTGAAACTAAGAAAGCTGTGCAGATGGCACAAAAAGCGAACTTTCATACGGTGATGTCTCACAGAAGTGGTGAAACCGAAGACACAATTATATCTGATTTATCTGTGGCAATGGCCAGCGAGCAAATTAAAACTGGTAGCTTATGCCGCGGGGAAAGAACTGCTAAATATAACCAGCTTCTTCGTATAGAAGAAAAGCTGGGCTCTAAAGCAGTTTACAGAGGCTGTCAAGCCTTTGGTCTGTAGTTAATACTCCAGTCACTAGGATCCTAATTGTCAGTTGTGAGTTCATAAGTCTATAATAGTCCTATGAAACTATTTAACACTATAAAACTAATGTTTTTAAATATACTTGGGCGACCCACTCGAGTGTTTATTATTTGTTTGTTACTAGTAGCGGTTAATATGATTTTTAAGGGTGGCTTTTTTGAGCTATTAAACCTTAGGCAAAATTTAAATAAAATTAAAATTAAAAAAGTGGCACTTTTAAAAGATATTGAAAAGCTTGAAATGAAAATAGTAAGGGCTTCAGACCCTGATTTCCTTGAACTTGAAGTTTTAAATCGATTTGATTTAGCTCAAGAGGGTGATTTGATATTTGTATTCTCGGATGAACATAAAAAACGTAATTAGTGCCAGCTCATTTATATTCTAAATTCTCTTACATTTGAAACTGCGCTTACGGCAGCACTGCGTCTTCACTGAGCGTCACTTCGTGCCGCACAGATGGATACGCAGTGCGCGACGCGATAGTTTCAAATGTAAGAGAATTTAGAACATAAATGAGCCGTATTATGTTTTTTGGCGTGGGTAGTGGAGCGTGTTTTGTGCTGTGGATCAGGTATACGAGTTATCCCTTTGTTTTGCTTGGTAGCTCCATTACGAGTTTTTCATTTATCAACTAACGTAAGCACAGCTTACTTCGGCTAACGACGCGATAGTTTTAAATACGTTAATTTCGTGATTACAGTGAGGCGATAATTTGCTTTTTGGCGTGGGGACGGGTATGTTTGTTCAAGTTATTTTTATGTATGACAATTGATCTTCATACTTACATTTATATAGGGGAACATATGAAATATTTAATTTTATTTATTGCGTTATTATTTACAAGCTTATCTTTTGCGTTAGATGATGGTCATTATTTCACTAAAATTGGTGCTGGTAGTACTTTTGAGGCTGAAGTAGATATAACAATTCCAGCTAGAACATCTGAGATACCTTTTAACTCTTTAAGTGATGAAACTAAATGCTACCTACAAATTGATACAAGCCAGAAAGAGCGAGTTATTAGGGCTGGTAAAGAGTTTGTAGTGAGTCATGCAGAAGAAGGTATATACCCATTAGACTTTACCAATACTCTTGTATTTTCTGATAGCCCGCAAAATATAAAGCTACAGTGTCTTGGTAGGTCTTTTTCAGGTAATAGGGCAACTGCAAGGTTTGGTAATATGAAGGCTGCCTTAAGTGGTATCATGAAGTTTACTGCAGCTGAGCCTGAAGAAATTTAAGAATTTCATTTATCATTTTTCAGTATAAATTTATACATCGAAGTCTAATAAAAAATACTTTTGATTCGAGGCTTAAAATATAAATACTTCTGGTATTATTTAGCTCTCAGACCTATAAACAAGTAGCTGTTTATGGCCACCCAGGCTATTTTTAGGCCTTCTTATCTGGAGCTTTTTTTGAAAAAATTATTTTTAATTGACACTTACGCTTTTGTTTTTAGATCTTATTACGCTATCCCGCAAATGGAAAATGAGCAGGGTGTCCCAACCAATGCTCTTTATGGCTTTGTAAGTATGGTTATTAAAATACTTAGGGAGCACAAGCCTGATTACGTCACTTTTTGTTTTGACCGTAAAGATGGTTCATTTAGAAATGAGCTTTACGCGGAATACAAAGCCAACAGGGGTGATATGCCAGATGATTTAGTGCCTCAAGTTCCTCACCTTAAGCCTATACTTGATGCATTTGGTTTACACCATATTGATGTAAAAGGTTTTGAGGCTGATGATATAATTGGTACTTTGGCACAATTTGGTCGTGAGAATTCAATGGACACTTTTATTATTAGTAGTGATAAAGATTTTGCCCAATGTGTTGGCCCGAATATTACTTTATTTGATCCAATGCGAGATAACATTTATGACGCTCAAGGTGTAGTTGATAAATGGGGAGTTAACCCAGAGCAAATGATCGATTATTTAGCCATTGTTGGTGATGCTAGTGATAATGTGCCAGGTGTAAAAGGCATTGGCCCTAAAGGGGCGCAAAAGCTACTTGCTGAGTATAAAGACTTAGTTGGTATTTATGATAATATTGAAAATATATCGGCTAAAGGGACTAAAGCAAAACTCATTGCCAGTGAAGACCTAGCCTATTTATCTAAAGAGCTTGTTACCATAGCCACAAGTGTAGAAGTAAATACTAAAGTAGATGATTTAAAGCTTAGCCCTATCGACAGAGAAAAGTTAGTAGGTTTATTTAATGAATTAGGCTTTAAAAGTTTTGAAAAAAAATTATTTGGCACTGGAGAAGAGGCATCTAAGCCTGACAAAAAAACTAAAGTGACTACTAAGCCAAAAAAGAAAAAAAAGAAATTAGTTTTTAATCCAACGAGCTTTAAAGAAGTAACTTGTACTGTAGATGAGGCAATAAAGTTAATGGAGCCTTACTCAGATGTTTGGGCATTAGAAACCTCAAGGGGCCTATATTTTCAGGCCAGTAAAAAAATTATACTTCTTGATGGCGATTATAAAGAGTTAGGTAAAAAACTAGAGGGCCGTCATATACAGTGGAAGGGCTTTGATTTAAAATCTACTTGGAGAACTTTAGGCTTAAATAATGTGAGCTCTCCGGCTTGGGACCATATGCTTGCCGCTTATACTTTAAACCCAAGCAATATAAAAACATTTGAAGATGTATATGAAAGTTATACCGAGAATAAGCTACCTGAGCTATCAATTGCTTTAGATTACTATAATGCGCATTTAGAACTTGAGGCTGAGCTTCATGCAGCACTTAGCGATAAAAATGCTTTAGAGATTTACAAAGACACAGAGCTGCCATTAGTCCCAGTTCTTTATAAAATGGAACAAAATGGTATTTACTTAGATACTGATCAGTTAGCAAATCAGAGTAAAGACTTAGAAACTGATTTAGCCGAGCTTGAAAAAAAAATTCACGAAGAAGCAGGTGAGGCTTTTAATATCGCAAGCCCTAAGCAGCTGGGGCAAATTTTATTTGAAAAATTAAAAATTCCAGTGGTTAAGAAAAACAAGACAGGCTACTCAACAAGTGTTGATGTTTTACTTAAGCTTGCAGATGAATACCCCATAGCTAATATGGTGATCGAGTACCGAGAGCTGGCAAAGTTAAAGAACACCTATGTAGATGCATTGCCTGAGCTAGTAGATAAAGAAAGTTCAAGAATACACACTGACTTTAAGCAGGCGGTGACTTCAACAGGAAGGCTATCAAGTAAAAACCCCAACCTGCAAAATATACCAATCAGGACAGAACGTGGGCGTTTAGTACGCAAAGCCTTTGCCGCCCCAAAAGGTAAGGTATTGCTGTCGATAGATTATAGCCAAATTGAACTAAGAGTTTTAGCCCATATAACTGCTGACCCAGGGCTTTGTAAGGCCTTTAAAAATGATTTAGATATTCATGCTGCCACCGCCAGTGAAGTTTTTGGAGTTAAATTAGAAGACGTAACTACAGATATGAGACGTAAGGCAAAGGCCGTTAATTTTGGTATTGCTTATGGGCAAGGGGCTTACGGTTTAGCTGAGACCTTAGGTATATCAAGAGGTGAGGCTAAAGACATTATTGATACTTATTTTAAGAAATTTAAAAATGTAAAAAAATATATGGAAAACACAATTGAAAAGGCTAAAGAAGATGGCTTTGTAACGACTTTGTCTGGAAGAAAAAGATATATAAAAGAGCTAAGCTCAAACAAGCCTATGCTTAGGAAATTTGGTGAGCGCGCAGCAATCAATGCCCCTATTCAAGGAACGGCAAGTGATATCGTAAAAACAGCAATGATAAAGGTTTATGAAGAAGTTGATATTCCATTGTTGTTGCAGGTGCATGATGAATTAATTTTTGAATGTCCTGAAGATGAAATTGAAGAGCAAATGGAAAGCATAAAACAAATTATGCAAGAAACTACTAAGCTAGATGTTCCGTTAAAAGTAAATGGTGCTTTTGGTAAAAATTGGGACGAAGCCCATTAATTATATTAAACTTAAATTAACAAAAGGATGTGTAAAATGAGAATTTTAGGACTAGATTTTGAAACAACAGGCTTAGACTTCATAAACGATAGAGTTATTGAAATAGGTGCTGTAGTTTGGGACACAGAAAGTAAAAAGCCAATGGCTTTGATGTCAGAGCTTATTAAAGTAGAAGAAAAACTATCTACAGAAATTACTAGAATCACCGGCATTGATGACGAAATGTTGCAGGCTTACGGAATTAACGGCGAGAGCGCTTTTGGTAAGTTAAAAGACTTAATAGATAGTTGTGACTACATTGTGGCTCATAATGCTAAATTTGATCGTTCATTTTTTGAATTAGAAATTAAAAACTACGGTATTGATATCGACCCAGCAAAATTAAAGTGGGTGGACACTTATATGGACGTACCTTACCCAGACAGTATTCAAACAAGAAAACTAAGCTATTTAGCTGCTGAACACGGTATTTTAAACACAAACGCTCATAGAGCCCTATTTGATGTTATTGTAATGTTAAATATATTAAAAAATTACTCTATTGATGAAGTGGTTAAAAGAGCAGAAAGTCCATCAGTAAATGTAATTGCAAAAGTGTCATTTAATGAAAAAGATAAAGCAAAAGATTTAGGCTTTCGCTGGAACAAAGACGATAAAATTTGGTTCAAAGAATTCAAAGAGCTAGATTTAAAGTCTAAGCAATTCCCATTTGAAATAGATGTGATTTCGTTTTAGTAAGAACCATTCTTCAAAAAAAATAAAAAAGCTCTGTAGATTTACAGAGCTTTTTTTATATTTATATGCTGATGAATTGTTAATTTAATTACAAATTAAATAGCAAAGTGGAGAGCAGTTTTCGCCAGTCCCGCCGGGGCCATTATAGCAGTTTCCACCTGGTCCGTCGTAACAAGCACCACCTGGTCCACTATAACAAGCTCCACCTGGGCCACTTTAAAGGTATTTAATTATAAAGTTTATCAAGGTTCCAGATGGAGCCTTTTTCTTTACATCTTGCTCCTGAGTATCTATTACCATTGGGTATGCCGGGGCATACCTTTTCATCAGCGGCCTCGTTGGCTGGGCCATGCCCACACTGGATATCATTAAAATAAACTCGTCCTGTTTTTCGTCCTTCATCAAATTTCTTTTTTAAGTCACCACATATTTCAGTGACTTTCTTTTTGCCCTTAGGGGTATCGTTACAAGCTCTAGTGAGATCGTAGCTTTGTTTGCCGTTATCACAGGTTCCCACTGTCTTCTCTGTCCACTCGCCCCAAGTGCCGATAACAGGCTCTGGCGGCACTACTGTGGGAATAACATAAGGGTCAACAAATGTTAACTTCCCAGGTAATTGGTTGAGCATTGGTGAGACTACTGTGCTTTCAGGTAAGTTGTTATCGCTGATTTCAACTAAAAAATAATCGTTATGAATATATTTTTCATCGTTATTTAAGTTTTCCACATGAACTTTTAAATCTTCAAAATTATGATTTATTTTAAAATAGCTATATATAGATCTATTAAATTGCTAGAAGTCTCATATTGAAACAAGTATTATCTATAAAAAGCTCCATACTCAAATGTATCGCTATATACTTTATTAGAAATTAATAAATAGGACTACTCGTACTCTTTTTTTGTTAACTCATCATCGCCAGGTAGTTTCTTAATTTTTTCGTTTATTTTATTTTGAATTTCTTTACTGGCTTCTGGGTCGATTTCTTTCAATTGGCTTAGTTCATCGTCAATTTTTTGGTCTAAAGATTCAAGTTGTTTTTCATAGTCACGTAATTTAGTATCGTTTTTTATTTTTTCATTTTGTTCATGTTCGATCGGATTAACTTTGGTTTTTACTTCATCTAAAATTTTTGAACTTTCATTTTCAATTTGGTTTTCTTCTAGTGGGGCAGAATCACTATCATTTGTCTCTGAAGTGTCTACCTCATTAACTTCCTGAGTCAAGGTTGTTGTGTCTTTTTGATCATAAAAGTATTTTGCTGAAACAAAGCCAATAATAAAAATTAATAATACAGTAATAATTGTTTTCATTGGTTAAGTCTCCTGGCTAATATTTATTGTATAGGAAACTAATTAATAAATACAGTACTTGGTAAGTGATAATTCAATGTTTCATTATTAGATAATTCTATATTTAGGACAGTTTTAGTCGAAAAGTTATACTAAATTGATAAATTATAAAATAATTGACCGAATTAAATTTAAACTGCGTATACTTTGGATAGACGAGTTAATTATAACTAAATGAGGTACGTATGTTAAAAAGTTTTTGGGCTCTTGCCCTAGGAGTAGTTTTATTCACTCCATATGTTAATGCTAAATCAATGACACAATTTTATGGCACACAGAAATACAATGGTTCTTATGATTTTAATGATCTTAAAAGAAGTATGGTTACTGATTCTACTTATGATAACCGTATTGGCTTCAAAGGTTTAGCTGCATATGGGATGCATGTTAATGTTAAAATAACTGAGGTTGGATCAGACATTCCTATAGTAGACAAGCAAAAAATTAGACAATATGTACATACAATCGCTTTCAAAGATGATAATAATGCCCTCACATCACTTAACACCTGTAAGTACTATCATAGTATTGTGATTGATCAAGAGTCAGATGATGTTATGAATTTAAAGGTAGCTGCTGAGGAGTTGCCAAAGTGGAGAATTTTTCGTGAGCCTGTTCAGTTAAGAAAAACTCGTTATAAAATATATTTTAATCAACGTGCTGTCAGAATTCTAAATCAGAGGATTAAAAAAGCTGTTGATGATAATCGAATTAAATTATTGAAAAGAGTTCGTGAGCATTTTAAAACTAAAGTTGCTGTTTTATATGATATGCATGACCACCTAATGGAAGAGCATGATCTTCCTTGGAAGCCTCGTCGTTGGGTTTGGGCTGGTTTTACTAAAAACTCTGCTTACTGTTACTTAGGTGAGTCTTTTAATCCGGAAGAGTGGTATGAAGTTAAAAAAGAGATTAATCGCGTAGAGGAAAAAATTAAAAAAGTTGTTGAGGAAAGTAAACCTGAGTAAAATTTAATAAACATATATATAATTGTAAAAAGCCAACTACTTAGCTAGCTGGTTTTTTACATTTTGACTTAATGCTATTTGCAGTATCGATCTGGTTTGTGTCGGGCCGTTCTCTCTTTTTGAGTACTTATTACCGAAGCATAAAAAAACCAGCTTTCGCTGGTTGGTTTTACTAGTTGGTTATTAAATGGTACGCCTGTGAGGACTCGAACCTCAAACCCTCGCCTTAGAAGGGCGATGCTCTATCCAGTTGAGCTACAGGCGCACATACTAAATTTAATCAAATAAGGGGCCTTCTGGATTTTGCCTACCTTAAGCTAACAGCTAAAATATGCTGACTAGGATATTAAATTGCCAGATCTGAAATTACTATTCAAGTGAAAAGAGGTTTTGGCTTAGGTAGAATGACAATTTTTCATCTGGTCTGAGCAAAGTGGTCACCAATTAGCTCAAAAAAAAGGCTAATCCTAATGGATTAGCCCTAGTAGAGTTAATTACTAAATTTAAAGCTATTTGGCTTTACTAAACCCTAACATAATCAAACCAACCACACTGGCTAATACAGATGCTACTAAGATACCAAGCTTAGAGTATGTGCCTCCTGTAGGGTCTGTTAAGGCTAAATTACTAATAAAAATAGCCATTGTAAAACCAATACCGGCGAGCAGTCCAGCGCAGGTTATATGGTACCAGGTAACGCCTTGTGGTAATGAGGAGATCTTCATTTTTACAGCTAAAAATGAGAACAAGACGACGCCTATTGGCTTACCAAGTACTAGCCCTAAAATTACACCCAAACTCACTGGGTGGCCAACAAACTCGGCTACATTAAAGTCACCGATATGAACACCAGCATTCACCAAAGCAAATAGTGGCATAATCACAAACCCCACCCAAATGTGTAGGGTATTTATTGTACGATCTAATGGGCTTTCAGCGCCTTCAGCAAATTTTTTCAATTGCATGAATTCACGATGGGCCGTTGCGCTTAAGTCTTCTGACTGTTCAGTGGCATTATCAATTTTTTTATGTATATCATCGAGCAAAGGCGTGAGTGCCCCGGGTAATAATTTTTTATTAAATATGGGGGCAGTAGGTACTAGAAACCCTAAGATCACCCCGGCAATTGTGGCATGGATACCACTTTGTAAAACTGAGAACCAAAATATAAGTCCAAGAATAATATAAATAATAACTTTTTCTATTCCTGAAAACATAAGCAATATAATTAAACCTAATGATACACCTGCAATTGCAAAAGCAGATGTAGAAAGCTCAGAGGTATAAAAGAAAGCAATAACTAACACCGCACCTAAATCATCAACAATGGCAAGGGCCAGTAAGAAAACCTTTAATGAAAAAGGAACTCGTTTGCTCATCAGTGATAAAATACCAACTGCAAAGGCTATATCTGTGGCCATGGGTATTCCCCAACCACTAATGTTTTCAGTGCCGGCATTAAAAAAAACATAAATTAAAGCAGGAACTAACATTCCGCCAAGGGCGGCAAACATGGGAAGGGCTGCTTGCTTTGGGGTGGACAGCTCACCTTTTACAAGCTCTCGTTTTATCTCCATACCAACAACAAAAAAGAATATAGCCATTAATGCATCATTAACCCAATGCTGAAGTCCCATTTTGAGTTCAAAGCTTCCGAAATTAAACCCTATCGGTGTATGAATAAAATGTTCGTAGGCTTCATGAAAAGTAGAGTTTGCAAGAAATAATGCAATGGCGGTTACAACAAGTAGTAGTATTCCGCTGGAAGCTTCAAGGTGCATAAAGTGATCAATTGGAGACATAATTTTATCAACGGCTTTAGCAGCACCTTTGAGTACAGGGGGGCGTTTTACTGGAGGTAGTTCATTCATATGTTTATCCTGTTGTTATGAAGTAATATCTCCCAAAATAATAACAAATGAAAAAAGCTAAATCATTGTTTATTATGATGATTTAGAGGTTAAGAATTTGTGTTTACTAAACATGCTCTAATAAAGAGTTTCAGAGGCTCTACTTTGGTTTGTAAAAAAGAAGCCATACCTTTGGCGAGCTATTTAGCGGCCAGACGAAACGGAAAGTCTATATAAGACAATTTTATTTAAACTGCTCTAATATTTTATCTAAATGCATTTGTTCAGGTTGAATATCTTTTTGTTTTAGGTGTGCAAGTGCAGTTTTGCTATTCAATTTTTCATTAGTTAAAAAATCTTTAGCGTTTGGATCGTGGTAAAGTAACCCAGTGAGCACAGACTTATTGCTTTGCGCGCTTTTAATTTCTTTCATAGCCAAACTATAATCAAGTGGGTCATAAGTTTTGCCATCAATTTTTTTAAGTGAAATATAAGACCCATCATGCATTTTAATTAAAGTGGTGTCGCCTTCATCATACTCAGCTGTGATTTCACTAGACGGGGGAACAAAACCAAATTCTTGTAGTGAGTGTTTATTTTCTTTAACATAATTAAAGCTTTTGGTTGAACCTTCATGGTTGGCAAAGGTCACACAAGGCGAGATTATATCAATAAAAGCTGTTCCTTTGTGGTGAATAGCTGCTGAGATTAATGGGACTAACTGTTTTTTATCTCCTGAAAATGCTCGAGCTACAAAGCTACAGCCAGAAGTCATGGCTAGGGCGCACAAATCAATGGAGTCAAAAAAATTAGGAGCCCCAGATTTAATTGTACTTCCTAAATCAGCAGTAGCTGAAAACTGCCCCTTTGTTAATCCGTAAACACCATTGTTTTCAACAATGTAAACCATAGGAAGGTTGCGCCTTAATAAATGTACAAAGCCACCAAGGCCAATACTTGCGGAGTCTCCGTCACCAGAAATACCAATGATCTTGAGGTCTTTGTTTGCTAATTTAGCGCCAGTTGCCACAGGTGCCATGCGGCCGTGTATGGCGTTGAAGCCATGAGCACTATCGGCAAAGTAGTTAGTTGTTTTAGAAGAGCAACCAATCCCAGAAATTTTTGTAATTAAATGCGGTGGTGTATTGGTTTCATATAAAGAACTGACGATATGGTTTGTAATACTATCATGACCACAACCAACACATAGAGTTGAGGGGCTACCTTTATAAGATTTTTTTTCTAAGCCTAATTTATTTTCGCTCATACTTGGCCCTCACTTAATTTTTTAGAAATAGTGTTAGCTAATCCTATGGCATCAATCGGCAATCCGTTAAAATGAGTTATTGATTTTAACTTGTTCCAAGTGCTGGGGTATTTTTTTTGTAAAAGGCTATGCATTTGCCCATCGCGGTTTAAATCTACAACGAATAACTGATCTTGTTGTTTAATAAAATCTTCAACCTCATCAGAAAATGGAAATGCTTTAATTCGCATATAGTTCAGTTTAAGATCACTCTTTTTCAAATGTTCAATAGCCTCTATGCAGGCAGGTTCACTTGAACCATAGCAAATAATAGCTGCACTTCCGCTATTGTTATTAATTATAGGTTTAGGTAAGTCCTTTTTGCTAAGTTCAATTTTTTTCTTTAAGCGATTGAGTAAGGCCTCAAAAACTTCAGGGTTTTCTGAATAGCCAGCATCAATATTATGGCCTGTGCCCCGAGTGAAGTATCCGGCTCTTTCGTTATCGGTTCCAGGTAGAGTTCTATAACAAACGCCATCTTTGTCGACGTCCTCGTAGCGGTTAAAGGTATCAATTTTATTAAGTTGCTCAGAGTTAAGTACTTTTCCTCGCTGCCAAGGTTTGAATTCACATTTAAAAGTTTCTGACATCCATTGGTTCATACCTAAATCAAGGTCGCTTAAGACAATAATTAAAGTTTGAAACTGCTCACTTAAGTTAAGGCTTTCCTCGCCCATTTCAAAGCACTCAAGGGGAGTGCCAGGAACTAGTACGATATGTTCAGTGTCACCATGAGATAAATTAACCGCAGTGGATAAGTCCCCCTGTAGGGTTCTTGTTGGCAAGCCTGTAGATGGTCCAGCTCTTTGGACATCCCAAATGACTGATGGTATTTCTGCAAAATAACTTAAGCCGGCGGCCTCAGCCATTAAAGATAGACCTGGGCCAGAAGTAGGAGTGATAGACCTTGCTCCACTCCAGCCAGCACCAAGCACCATACTGATGGCGCTCAGTTCGTCCTCAGCTTGTACGACAGAGTAATTAGTTTCACCATCTTCATTGGTTAATAACTTATTAGAAAATTTAATAAAATTTTCAGCCAGTGAGCTTGATGGTGTAATTGGGTACCAAGACATAAAATTACAACCACCATATACAAGGCCTAAAGCCCCACTTGTGTTGCCATCAATTAAAATTTTATTTTTTATAGTATTTAAATCTGTTTTAAATAAATTAATTTTAAAATCTAAGTTTTCAAGAGAATAGTTATATCCAAGTTCAATGGCCTTTAAATTATTTTCAATAACAGAAGGCTTGCCAGAAAAAGTGTCAGTCACTACTTGGTTTAAAGTTTCTTTATTTAAATTAAGGCAGTCACACAGTACACCAACATAAGTCATATTAGTTAGGTACTTAACCATATTGGGAGATTTTGATACTTGCCTAGCTAAGTTTTTAAATGGAATTCCAATAAATTCAAAATCTGTAGATAAATCCTCGGTAGAAATTTTTAAATTAGAGTTATATAACACCTTTGAACCTTTATTTAAAAACTTAAGGTCCTCACTCATAGTAGATGCATTCATACTTATGATTAAATCATTTTGTCTTTGATAAGATGTATGTCCGTCTTTATTAACTCTTATGGAGTATGTAGTTGGTAGGCCAGCAATATTAGAGGGGAATATATTTTTCCCCGACACTGGGTAGCCACTGCGAAAAAGTGTTTTTAAGAGAATATTATTAGCGGATTGGCTACCACTGCCATTTACTGTAGAGATTGTAAAATTAAAATTATCCAAAAAACTTGCCTTTGTGCATTGAGATTTAGACATACTATATAGCTATTTAAAGCCTCAAATTCAAGGCTAGCCCGTAATATGGTGCTTAGCACCTTTTGAGTCTTGTTGCGTCTTAAAAGACGTTATGTCCCGATGTTGTCTGGGCTTTGAGTCTTATTTTAGAGATTTTATTCCTAAATAATAGAAATTTAACGGTACTTAACTACTCAAATTAAATTTATTGGATTTGAGCTGGTATACTAATTGTATTTGATAGACGGGGTATGGCGGGTATTGCCATAGTTTATTAAGGATAGGGTATGTTAATTAGCCAGTATTTAGGTTTTATAAATAAGATAAAAAAAGATGTGCTTAGGTACAAGGAGGCTATTGGACTCTCCGTCACTGACCCAGGTTTTGCGCTTGAGGTGAGGCAAAGTAAGCACCTCGTTTACGAAGAGTATTTTGGGGTGAAAGATCAAAAAACAAAAGCAATGATTAATTCTGATACGATATTTTTAATGGCATCATTAGCTAAGCCTGTATTGGCAAATTTTATTTTAGAAAATTTAAATTATTTTCCGCATAAATATATAAATGAGTACTTATATAGCCCCTACGGCAAATTAACGATTGGTGATTTATTAAGGCATAAATCAGGCCTACCTGATTATTTATTTTTTTTAAGTAAAAAGAAAATTAACGAAATGAATATTGACGAGCTAGTGAATGCAATTTTTTTACAAGAACTAAATTTTCAACCTGGTAAAAAAGTTGAGTATAGCAACTCAGGTTATATTATTTTAACTAAAATTATAGAAAACATTTTTAAAGATAATTATTCAAATGTTATTTGGAATTTTTATTCTGACCTAGGAATAAAATTTCATTTTAAAAATGAAAGTAACTTTGCATCAAACTACAAAAATAGCGGCGGAATATATAAAAAAATCATACACAATCGCTATATAACCGGCTGGGGAGATGGCTTACTTTATTCGAGTGTTAGTGAGTACGTTAAACTATTTAAAGATAATTTGAAGTATAGGCAATTGCTTCAATCTGGCTATGGGAAAGTGGGCAATTTTTATTATCATATCGGCGGAGCTCCAGGAGTGGACTCGTTATTTTGCTACTTAGAAGAAATGGATTTAGAGATTGTTCTTATATGTAACTCAACAAATAACACTGTTCTATTATCAGATTTAGTTTTAGACAGTATTGAGGGTAAGCCCGTAATGAGCAAAGCGAATGATAGGGGGATAAACAAGAGCTTTTAATTGGTAATGCGTCCGTCCCAATTGGACGGCGCAGTGGCAATTAAATTTCCTTAAGCACATTAACCCCGTAATGAGTAGACCTAAGGTGACTTGTAAGCATTTGGGTTAATTGATGTAACCCACTCTTTATAGTTTTTATCAATTTCTTCTATATCGGCAGGCTGTTGTACCGGGCCAACATAAAGTTGAACACGACCCATTTTAGGTAAAGATCCTTTGGGCATTAGTTCTGCAGCACCTTGAAGATAAATAAATAAAATGGGTGTTTTTGTTCTTTGTGAAAATATACTAATACCTTTTTTAAATTTTTTAATATACCCATCTTGAGAGCGTGTGCCTTCGGGGTAAAGAATCATCCAGATTCTATCTAATGTTTTCAATAACCTAATTATCAGCTTAACTGACTCTCCGGACTTTTCTTTGCGATCTATTGGGATTGCTCCAAGGCAATGCTTTGAGAAAAAAGTGAATAACGAGTTTTGAAACCAATAATCTTTTGCAGCACCAATATATAGATCTAACCAATATTTAAATGGAATAGCAGTAGTTATAATAGTGGTGTCCATATGACTTGTATGATTACTAATAATTAATAACTTTGGGTTTTCTTTATAAATTTTTTTAAAATTGCCATGAATATCAACTTTAACATAATACTTAAGTAAGATACACTTCATTAAAAAGCCCCACATGCATCTAAATATCCAGCTTGTGAAATCAAAGTGGCGAGTAAATAAAGGAAGATGCTTTAGATGGGCGGGTAACTTTGTATACTGGTCATTTTCATAGTTCCATTCTTTTTTCATAATGAGCCTTAACTATAGAGTTTAATGAAAAAGCCAGTATCTAAGGCTATAAATAAATAATAAATTATAGGTGCTACAAAAATCAATTTATCGACACGTGCGATGATATCATCTTTTCCAATAACAAAAACATCACTACTGTCTTTAATTCCTAAATCTTTTCTAATCATTGTCATTACAAGAGAGCCCATCCGACCAAATAGAGATACAACTACACCAGCCGAAATCCAGTAGACTTCAGTAGGTATTGGCAAGCAACTTCTTAGGGCCCAAGCAACTAACAATGTAAGAGACATTGAGACCATAAGAGCCTCAATGCTTAACCTAGGTGAAAGCTTTTTCAAAGGCTTCACTTTTCCCCACTCCATATTCACTAGTTTGTAAATTCCGTCATTAAACTCTGACAAAATTATTAAATAGAGTGCTATATAAATACCTTTTTCAAAACCAAGTATCATAGCAAAGTGAATTAAGCCCCAGCCAAAAAAGAGGTAAGATAACAAAGATAGTCCAATATATTGAATCATATGCTCATAGTTGTCTGTTAAAATTGGAATTGAACAAATGGCAGATAAAAATATCATCGGCATAATATGCATTACTGAGTGATCAAAGCCTTTGTATATAAAGTAACCCTGTAGAAAAATGAAAAAGTAATTAGTTAATACAAATAAGCTTCTGTGGTACATGCCTGACATGCGAAAAAAAGTTTTAGAGCTATAAATGGAAACAAGAATTATGGCTATAAGAGGTAGAGGGTCGGGGGCGCCTGCTAATATAAATAAAATGGGAGCCACTACTAGCCAGCTAATAAAGCTAGCTTTCATGATAAGGTATTTGTTAGGTCGAATTTTACTTATGAAATAGAAAAATATGTAAGCTATAGCTAAAAAGCCGCAAGCCACAAGTGAAGTTCTGATAAAAAGAGGTTCTAACCAAGTACTACTTCCCATTAGGCATTCTTCCATTTTATGTCGTGTTCTTTGATCTTTTTGTATAAGCTAGATCTAGAAACTTGAAGTTTATCGCATACAGTATCAATGTCTTTATGCTGCTGAAGTTTTCGTTCAATAATTGTTTTCTCTATTGCCACTAGTTGCGCTTGTAATGAGAGCTCAGACTCTGTGTTTAATTCAATAGGTTCGGCAAGTATTATATAGCTCTCAATATCTTCAGGCCTTACTATAGGAAGAGGGGCATGGCTTACAATTTTTTCACATAAGCGTTTAAGTTCTCGGATATTTCCAGGCCATTTATGTTTCTTAAGTAAATCTATTGAGTCAGAAGAAAATGTTTTTAACGGAGAAATATTTTTTAAAAAGTATTTTACCAATAACTCAACATCTTCAGTTCTTTCTCTTAAAGGTGGTAGAGTGATTTTTTTTCCATTAATACGCCATAATAAATCTTCGCGGAATTGATTTTCTTTAACCATAGCCTCTAAGTTTTTATTGGTAGCAATAACAACTCTAACATTCACTTTAATTACTTCTGAAGACCCAACTCGGCGAATTTCACCCTCTTGTAAAAATCGTAAAAGTTTTACTTGTGCTGAAACAGGTAAGGCCTCAATTTCATCAATAAATAAATCGCCGCCGTTAGCAGCTTCAATTAAGCCCATCTTATTGTCATTTGCACCAGTGAATGAGCCTTTAGTGTGACCAAAAAACTCAGATTCAAATAAATTTTCTGAAACCTCAGCCACATTAATTACAATATAAGGGGCTGTATTAGAGGATCTCAGCAATTGTGCCGTAATTTCTTTACCTGTGCCAGTTTCACCCTCTATAAGGATTGGACCTGGTTCGTGTTTAAATTGAGCAATTTGTTTAGTAACATCTAAAAAGTTTTTACTTTGGCCAATCCAATTATTTTTATTACTGGTAGATCCTCTCTGGTTTGTGGCTAAAAACAAAAAATAACTTTCTATTTGTTTTAAAACTGAAGTTATATAATTTTGACTGAGTGGTTTAGACATATAACGTGTAGCTCCTGCTTCTAGAGCTAACTCCATAGTTTTTTGTTTGAGGTCACCAGAAATAGCTAAAACTTCGAGCTTGGGGTAGTTGCTTTTCAGAACTTTAATAAATTCTGACCCATCATGTATTTTAAGGTCATTAGATAAATGCATATCAACAAAAGCGCAATGGAATGTTTGATCCATTGGGACTAGCTTAGGGTCATTATAACAATCTGCTGACCACCCTGCGGGCAGCATTTCTGAAATAGTGGCTGTGATAAGCTCATCATCATCCACAACTAATAGTCTAAAACTCATATCTAAAACCCAAGGTTAAATTATAATAACTAAAAAATTGCTCGTAGATTCTAGTTTGTACTTAAAGTATTAGAATTTCAATACTTTAAAAAAAATAATGCCGACAAACTCAATAAAAATATATATTTAAGCTAGATCGAATATATTTAATAAGGTAGGATTTTCATGACTATTAACCTGCAAATAGGAGTTGTTTTTGGGGCCTCACAAAATATTATTACTTGAAGGTATTCACCAAATTGCTGTGGAAACATTAGAAAAGGCCAATATTGAGGTTCACAGAGAGTTAACAGCATTCTCTAATAGTGAGCTCAAAGAAAAAATAAATAAATACGACGCTGTTGGCATTAGGTCTAAAACACATATTTCAAAAGATATATTTGAATCCTGTACAAATGTTAAATCAATAGGTTGTTTTTGCATTGGTACAAACCAAGTTGATCTTGATACTGCCAACCAATACGGCATACCAGTTTTTAATGCACCTTACAGTAATACAAGAAGTGTGGCTGAGTTAGTAATTTCTTTAATGGTGAGTTTGTCGCGTAAAATCTTTGATCGCAGTAGAAAAGCTCATGATGGTATTTGGGATAAATCAGCTGCCGGTTCAAATGAAGTGCGTGGTAAAACCTTAGGTATTATTGGTTACGGCCATATTGGCACTCAGTTAAGTATTTTGGCTGAGTCAATGGGCCTAAATGTTCAGTACTATGATGTCATTAAAAAATTACCTTTAGGCAACGCTAATGCCACTGAGCAATTAAACGATTTATTATCAACGAGTGACTTTGTTAGTTTGCATGTACCTGAAACCGAGCAAACTAAAAATATGATTGGTAGTTCTGAGCTTAGTAAAATGAAAAAGGGAAGCTACTTAATTAATGCCAGTCGTGGATCCGTTGTTGATATTAAAGCATTGTCTGAGTCGATTAAATCAGAGCACTTAGCTGGAGCTGCAGTGGATGTTTACCCAAAAGAACCTAAGAGTAACAAAGAGTCATTTACAAGTGACTTGCAGGGTTTGCCAAACGTAATTTTAACGCCACATATAGGTGGCAGTACAGAAGAAGCTCAGTATAATATTGGTATCGAAGTAGCTACGAGTCTTATTGGTTACCTAGCAAAGGGGCAAAGTATTGGGGCAACGAACTTTCCAAATATAGACGTACCAGCCAGAGATGGGGGGCATCGCTTAGTTAATATTCATAATAACGTTCCGGGTGTTCTTGGAGAAATTAATGGAATTGTTTCAAAGTATGGTGCCAATATTAATCGGCAGTATCTATCTACAGATAATAGCATTGGTTATCTAATTATGGATATAGATGTTAAAGATTCTAAAAGCTTAAAACAGGATGTAATGTTATTGCCTACATCGATTCGTACTAGGCTATTGTCTTAGCTTTTCACTAGATCTGTATAACATATAATCACTATTAATTTCACATTGATAGACCAATCAATTGATTGTTTCATATTGAGATAGATCATAGTAATCAAGCCCCCCTTTTGTTACAAAGTACGAGGGGGAGTTCATTAGGTGGAGGAGCTGACCCTCTAACACCCATTGTTGTTGATGGTCAGCCAGCACTCTTGAGTTACCAGGGCGTTCGCCCGCTTGCTAAAATAAAGCTTGAATGTTCACTTTCAGAAATTTTTGCACCCACAGTTTTGGCTGAAAGCCAGTGGGAACTTAATACTAAACAACCCTTTGATAATTGTGCCACTAATAATAATTATGGAAAAAACAAACTGACAGAGCATTATTAACTGCAGAAACATTTACAGATAAAATTTTAACTTCATCTAATCCTATATTGGCTTATGTTCCGTGTATCAGAGCAAATAAAAATTTAGATTGTTTAAAATTATTTGTGAATTACACTTTACCAATTTTCTTTAGAGGTTTTGATACTCCTGATGACAAAAATGATTTTTATCGATATGCCGAGCAGAGTATGACTGAAACTAAAAGTTTTGATTTAAGTTTAAAACTACTTACCCAAGCTCTCCTTTTAGACTCTAAATTTCTTTACCGTAAAGAAGAAGGGTAAGTTCTTGCTAAAGGTTATTCACAGTTGAGTGACCTTGAGTACCTTAATAAATTGTCATTTTTCATAACTGGAAAGGGCCCTCTGCTGAAATCATTGGACAGGTTTAAAAAGGATATTTTAAAGATAAACAAAATATTGAAAGTCATATTGAGTCGTTATTTTCATCAAAAGCATTTCTTGAAAACATGAGTCGTTTTCACTTCGATTGGTTAGGTTTTTTTGATTTAAGACGAAGTGATAATTTTGCAAAAAACTCTTATAAAGAAAGTTGGAAGTTACTTGGCAAAGTAATTGATGAAGATAACTCTAGTTGGTTCAATATTTTTACAAGTAAAGACTCATATGTAAACAATGAGTTAGCAAAAAATTATGGTTTGCCCACTTTACCAATGGATAAGTGGAGATGGGAAACGCATACTTATACCAATTCCATCAAATAATGCCCTAAATTACTCACCATTTTCATTCATTTTTAAATTTTGTTCAGGTCAAGAAATCCTCTGCTTAGCTTTGTTAGGCCTGCGGTTTCTTTCTGGTCACAAAAATTAAACCTAAATAAAACTGAAGACTAATTTAGGGCATTATTTAATGGGATTGATATTACTCAAAAAGAGCTGGAGTTCTTGGGCATGCCAGCTTTTTATCTATTGGCGTTGATGGTTAAGAAACTAACCCAGTAATACGTGGTTACCATATGCAGAAAACTCTTTTTTGTGGAGTGATTGGTCCTCCTCCAGAGGATGTGACGTTGATGAGCCTCCTCCGGAAATAGAAAACGGCAGAGATTGTAAAATAGATAGGATTACAGCAAATACGCTGACCAAAAAGGGTTGTGCGATTTGCCATCAATTTATGGAAGCTCTTGGCTTTGGCTTAGAAAATTATGATTTCCGTGGGCGTTACATAGCTCATGAAAAAGATAAACCAGAATGTGATATTTCAGGAAAAGAAAAAGCTAACACAATCGATAGCAGTGGTGGTGTTGTTAGTTTGGGAGACTTTAATTCTCCTCAAAGTTTGGCTGAATCTTTAGTGCAATCAGGCCAGATCAGTAAGTGCATGATTCAAAGACTGATAGAGTTTGATATTGGCAATAAAATTAGGAATAAAGACCCTATTATAACGAAGTTAAATGATCAGTTTTCAAAGTCGGAGTCATTTAAAGATTTAGTTAAGTACTATATCATGTTGCCTGAATATAGGTTGAGGAAATAGTTATGTCGAATATTAAAAAGAAATTTGCAGAAATAAATCGTCGAAATTTTTTAACTGGAAGTTTAAATACTTTACTTGTTCTGCCAGTTCTTGATTTTATATTGAACTTAAGTGGTACAGCCATTGCGGAGAATGGTCAGCTGCCAAAAAGATTTTTGATGTTAACAAATGACTGGAAAAGAAGCAAAAGGCACCCACTCAGCTTCTCGGTCCAGTTTTGATAGACTTCTTAGTAAGTACTTCAAAGTTCAGAACTCTCATGAGCATTTTTATGCCAGTGTTTGCTTGAGTCATTATGGTAAAAACAACAATCTTGATAGCCGTAGTGTTCTACAGTTCAGCGACTCTGGAGCGCGAATAAAGCCCGAGCAAGGTATCTATGAGAGCCGTTGGCTACAAAGGTAACCTTGGCGATGTATCTAAAGTTGTTGCCGAGGTGGAAGCTTAATAGCAAGAGAACTGATGCTTAGTTAGGGGGGTGTTATCAGGGTTAGAATAAGCAGTAATAGTTCCGCTCAAATTATCACTAAAACTAATTTTTAGTTCAGAGTCTATTCCGTTATTTCCTGATAAATCACAAACAAGATTGTTATTTAAAGTATTACAATTGTTGTGTGCAGAGTTGAAAATAAGAGGCTTTAGCTTAGGGTTATTGTTTGCAATTAATTGACCTTTAATTTCAATATTATTTGTAAATTGAATTAGGGTAAATTTTTGTCCTTCTAGGCTGTAAGCTTGATCTTTGATTATTGTATTTTTAATAAAGTAAAGTATGAGTGCTGGGTTATGATTGCCCACGGACTTATCAACAGGGTTGTCGTTTTTGTCGATACCAAAATCGCTTAAATTTAAAGTAAATTTATCAATAGTGCAGTTGGCAGTTAAATCACTAGCCACAGATAAAGTAGGAATTAATAAAAATAGACTTAATAAAACACGAATAAACATAATATGCCCCTATTTGTTAGTTAATCACTTAGTAGCATTTAGATGGGCTACATAGTAGGTGTAATTAGTAGTTTTAAGTATATTTAAGGGGCTGTAGTAATTATCAAAGCTAGGTTCTGAGTTATGGTAATAACTTCCCAGGGTTTAAAATATTATTGGGGTCAAAAATACTCTTAATTTGCTTCATGTATTCAATCTCAGTTTCACTTCTTGTGTGGTCTAAATAATTTTTTTTCACTAAACCCACGCCATGTTCTGCTGAAACACTACCGTTTAAATCTTTAATCATGGCAAACATTTCAACATCCACCTCTTTACATTTTTTCATAAAGTCATCACTTGTGAGTTCGTCGGGTTTTAAAATATTGACGTGTAAGTTGCCATCACCGATATGGCCAAACCATGCCACTTCAAAACTGGGGTGCTTATCCTTAATAATTTGAGTCATCTTAGATAGAAAATCAGGAACCTTAGAAATATTTACGGAAATATCATTTTTATAAGGGTGTTTAACTGATGTGGCTTCAGTTATATCTTCTCTTAGGGCCCAAAGGTCTTTTGCTTGTTGTTCGCTTTGACTAATCACGCCATCAGTGATCCAGTCCTTTTCCATGCAAGATTCAAAAACCTCCATAGCTAAATCCATTTGCCCTTCTGTATTTTCAAACTCAATCAGTAAGTAGTAAGGGGCCTTTTCTTGGAGAGGTGATTTAACTCTCCCTGCAGCCTCCACATAGCTTAAACAAACGTCAGTGTATGATTCAAAGGCGGTGAGTAGGAGTTTGCCTCTGAAAGCTTGATATGCATTCATAATGCTATCTAGAGTGGGTGTTGCGAAAGTCATTACTAGGAGGTCTTTAGGAGGTGTTGTTAGCCTGAGTAAGACTTCAGTAATTACGCCTAAGGTTCCCTCGCTGCCAATAAATAAATGTCTTAAGTCGTAACCGGTAGCATTTTTTACTAAACCATTATTAATTTTAAGCACCTCGCCAGTTCCGGTAACAACAGTGATGCCAGCTACCCAATTGCGAGTCAGGCCATAGCGAATAACTTTAATCCCGCCGGCGTTAGTGGCAAGGTTACCACCAATTTGACAAGAGCCTCGAGCAGCGAAATCAACAGGGTAGTAGTAGCCTTTATCTTTTGCAAAATTTTGGATGTCTTCTAAAATAGCGCCGGCCTCACAAGATAAAGTTTGGTCAATAGGGTTGAGTTCCTGAATTTTTGCCATTTTCTCCATTGATAAAATTACTTCGCCATTTGTGGCCGTAGCTCCAGCACTTAAGCCTGTGCGCCCACCAGATGGGATAACTTCAACTTTATTTTCGTTACAAGCTTTAATTATATTTTGCACATCTTCAGTAGTTTTAGGAAATAAAACTAAACTGGCATTGGGGGTAAAATGTTTCGTCCAATCCTTGCCGTAGGTTTCAAGAGCTTCTTTGGAGTCATTCATTTGGTTATCGCTTAAGTGTTTAGAAAAAATAGCTTTTAAATCCATTATTGCCCTTGAGGTCAAATATTTTCAGTTAGGATTAGGCTATTATGAAATTATAATTTTTGATATAAAAAATTATCTAACACTATTGGTCGGGGCTATAAACGCAGTGTTACTTAGCCGCGACATTAAAAAAAAGCATTATTAATCAAATATAGAGATTAGAGTACATGGATATTTAGCTAGCAATATTTAAAATATCCTCAAAGAGTGTCTCATCTTCAATTTTAAATTCATTGCCATCTTTTCTAGAGGTTTCAATTTTCTTTAAGATAAGAATAGTGGGAGGTAAAATCTCTTTTACATTGTGATCATCTTTACAGGCTTTTTCTAAAACTTTTGCTAGTGTTGAAAGCTCCGGAACTCCGTAAGTTTTGCCAGTGCCCTTAATTTTGTGAAAGGCATCCTCTAAAGCGGTCACATCCATTTTGTCAAAGTGGCTTTGAATAGCAGTAATCTTGTTAGGTAAATTTTCAATGTACTCCTTCTGGAGCTCTTTCATCATATCTTCAAAACTCATGATGCAATCCTTTGGCTTTCTTCTTTTTCAATTTGGTAACGCCAGTCACGAAGGGTAAAGTAAAACGTAGCACCCTCATTTGGTTTTGAGCGCACATTAATTTCACCGTTATGCTCTTCAACAAGTGCTTTTGCTATGGCTAAGCCAAGGCCCGTGCCCTTAACAAGAGGGTTGTTTGGGCCAGTAGACTGTCTAAACTTTTGAAAAATAATTTCTTGGTCTTCAGGGGTTATTCCAATCCCTTGATCTGACACTAAAATGTATAATTGCTCCTGAGGGTCGATTTCAATACTAATTTTAACTGACTTACCTTCAGGGTTATACTTGATTGCATTTGATAAAAAATTTGTTAATACTTGCTGGATTCTATCTTTGTCAGCAAAAATATCAATTGAAGGTATACCACTAAGCTCTATTGGAACATTGGCAGTATTGCATAGGCCGTCCATACTAAATTTAGTTTGATTTAGTATTTCATTGAGTGAGCACCAATCTTTTTTAAGTGGAAATTTACCAGCTTCAATTTTAGCTAAATCTAAGAGGTCATTAATTAAACGAATTAAACGATCTGTTTCAACTTCAGCAATATGCATGAGGTTACTGGCTTTATCGTCTAGTTGCCCCCCCATTCCCATTTTTAAAAGACTTAGTGAGCCTTTAATTGAAGTGAGTGGAGTTCTTAACTCATGACTGGCAATACTTAAAAACTCTGACTTTGCTTTATCAAGTGACTTAAGCTCGTCCATATTTTTTAATACTCGTTGTGCTAAAGAGTTAAATGTAGCATGTAAATTACCAACTTCGTTAGTATTAGGTACAGTAAATTCATATGTGTAACGGTTATTTAGAAACTCGAGCATTCTTTTGTATAAGACTTTAATGGGCTTGAATGTACTTCTGACAGTGTAGTAGTAAATCAGTAATAAACTTAAAACCCATAAGGAGCCAAAAATTACTCCAAAATACCGAATTTGCTCTTCATGAAATGAAATCAATTTATTAAGCTGAGCGTGGTACTGCTTATCAATAACTTTATATTCTCTAACCTTTTTTCTTAATACTTTTCTTTTTTTATCAGAGTAAAATTGAATAACATCACTTAAGGCAGCCTTAAGTTTTTCATTGGACATATTTTTTCTTTGCTCTTGTAAATAATTGAAGTCTTTTTCGTTAAATAATTTTACATTTAAGCTTTCTATTCTATCAATTATGGCGTAGCCATTAGTGTAATCAGATTGAAGTTGTACAAACTGTTGGTAAGACTCAAAGCCTTTTGTAAAAATATATCCTTGGCTACTGATGAAAAAGAGAACTAAAAAAGTAAGTCTTAGCTTAATAGAACTCAAGCTGCACCTTCTCCATTTTTATCCAATATATCACTGATCTGTTGATTTAAAGTGGCTGGGTCAAACGGCTTTTGGATATAGCCAAATCCCATGTTTTTAAAAGCAGTAATGTCATCAGCGTGGCATTTAGCACTTAAAAATATAATAGGAATATCGCTGCCGTGTAAACTTTTATACTCTTTACAAACAGTTAAGCCATTCATGATGGGCATCATTTGGTCTAGTATAATTAAGTCAAAACCACCTTCTTTGGCTTTGTTTAAAGCGTCTAAACCATTGTCTACATGTGTAACTTTATGGCCACCAAAATGCTCTAAAGCCATAATGGCTATTGTAGAAATGTTTGCATCGTCTTCAGCTAATAGTATCTTCAAGTCATGCCACCGCTTTGTTTTGAGTGCTTTGCTTGTAAATCCAAGCCCTTAGTTTTTGTAAAACAGCTTCAGAGGCTCCAACAAAACCTAGATGTAAAATCCATTCTTTATTTTCACTTTGTTTACAAGATAACACTTTTAAATGAGGAGCTTTTATTCCAAGTTCACTAAAAAGTGTAAAGTCTAATTCAATAATTTTACCAACTTCTTGTTCATTTTTTGTTGCAATACTTAATCCCATTTCGGATACAGTTATAATTCTAATTTTAGTTTTTAGGTATGCAGGAGATTCCATTTGAATTTTTACAAAATGGACTTCATTTTTTATACTTTCTTTATCGTGAAATAAATTTTCAATTTTTTTCAAGAAAAGCATAGGATCAATTGGCTTAACAATATAATCATTCACACCCATTTCAATGGCTTTTTGAATATCTTTACGTTCTCTTACGCCGGTAAGCATAGCGATAGTTAAGTGGTCCCAATCAGTATTTTTTTTAATTCTTCTTAAAAGTTCGAAGCCATCCATCTCAGGCATATTAATGTCACTCAGTAGACCATCGATTTGTACTGATTGAAGTATCTCTAGGGCAGTCCTTCCATTGTCTACAGTTAAAACTTCATAAGAACTTTTTAAAAGCTTTTCACTGAGAGTTAGAATATCTTGATCATCATCAACGATAAGGATGCGTAGTTTATCTTTTTCCATTAAAGGCTTATCGGTCGTGAAAGCCTTTAAATTAAAGAAATAAAATTAGTTTTCTGATTTAAAAAATTTATAAGCTGGACAAAAGCCCCAGCAGCCCGTGAGCAATAAATATATACCCATATAAGCAAGCAGGGGGCCGCCACTAGCTGCCCAAAAGACTAGTGAGAAACCAAGTAGGATTCGAATTATTCTGTCTAGTTGTACTAATTGCATTAGTTAGAAAATAAAGTTTTAAGCTCACCTGACTCGAACATTTCCATCATTATATCGCTACCACCAACTAATTTTTTATCAACATATAGTTGTGGGATAGTTGGCCACTGGCCATAAACCTTTATGCCTTCGCGGACTTCATCGTCTTCAAGTACATTTACAGTATCGAACTCAACGCCCACTTCTTTTAAAATGGCTACAGACCTTGCTGAGAAGCCACACTGTGGAAAGCTGGGTGTTCCCTTCATAAATAGTACAACTTTGTTGTCGTTTAAAGTTTTTTCAATTTTTTCGTGACCTGGTGAAGTTGACATATTGGTCTCCTTTTAAAATAGTTTAATAGAAAGGGCATGGATTTCGCCGCTTTTTAATTGTTCATCAAATAAACCCATAATAGATTTATGCTTATCAATGCGAGATAGGCTAGAATCAAAAGCACTGTTGTTCATTCGCACTTCAAAATTACTGCCGGAGCCAGTTACATCAATAACGGCCAGCTCAGCTTTAGGGTATTGTTTTTTTAGTGTATTTTCCATTTCTGTATGAGTCATATGCCTATCAATAAAGCTGAAATTAAGATTTAGCCAGTCTAAATTAAGCTTTACAAAAAATAACGCTAAGCGTATATAAGAAATATGTACTACGAATCTTCAAGTCCAGAGCATAAGGCCAAAGAGCGAGCAAAAGCTCGTAAATTGAGGCAGTCCACATGGTGGCAAAACCTGCTATCAAAGGGCATTTGCTACTACTGTGAACAGCGCTTTAAAAAGGAAGTACTGACTATGGACCATAAGGTGCCTGTAGCCAGGGGTGGGGTTTCTAGCAAATCTAATGTGGTTGTGGCTTGTAAGAAATGTAACACAAATAAAAAACATTTAACCCCGGCAGAATTAATTTTAAAATCATAAAAATCTGATGTGAATTTTTAGTCTGAAAACACTTAAATAGCTTAAAAAATAGGAAGTCTGCACGTAGCGTTAAGGCTAATTGTTGGACTAGCCTAAGATTTCACATTGCCTCAGAACCTTTGGCTCCTTAAACTAATATTATTGTTTGAATTGAACAGGAGTAAATTAGATTGGGTAAAATTACTAAAAGTAGCACCGCTGAATATTTTGCTAAGAATTTACAGCAAGTTGGGTTCTCATCACCATTAAAAGCTGTTTTAACAACCTTAAAAGAGTCAGTAGATAACTCACTAGATGCTTGTGAAGATGCTGGTATTGCTCCGGAATTAAAAGTTTCCATAAAAAAAATCGGCAAGGGTTCAGCAAAAAGCACTGACCTTATTCAAATTATTGTTGAAGATAATGGCCCAGGCCTTGAGGTTTCAGATTTACCTCAGGTTTTTGGTGAGTATTTAGCTTCATCAAAATTTGGCCGTGGCCAATGTTCACGTGGTCAACAAGGGATTGGTATTTCTGCTGCCACAACTTGGGCACAGTTAACAAACGCTACTGGCGTAAATGTAACTAGTAAAACCAAGAAAATGCGCAAAGCAGTTAACGCAACAGTTGATGTGGATATTAAAGGAAACAAAGGTGTAATTAAAAATAAAAAAAATGTGGAATGGAAAAAAACACATGGTTTAAAGGTAGACTTTAAAATTGATGGCCGAATTCAGCTAAATGGCGACGGTGGAATTTTAACTTACCTTGAGGGAACAACATTAGTTAACCCACATTTAACTTTAGAATATGATTTATTAGATAATGAAAAAGTAAGAGTTGAAAGAGTATCTGAAAAAGTGCCAAAAGTGCCACCATCTACTTTACCTCATCCTCATACAATGAAATTAGGGGAGTTTTTAACTCATGCCCATTTGTATGGTAATTTAACTTTAACTCAGTTTATGAAGAAGGCATTTTCAAGAGTTACAGATGAAACTATAAAAGATTGTATTAGAAATGGAGTTGCCAAAAAATTAACTACAACTCCAGTTAAAAAAATTCCTGAAAAAGCATTTAAAACTATATTTCAAGCTATTCAAAATACAGAGCTAGCAAATCCATCAACGAAATCAGTTTTAACAGTTGGCGAAGAGGGGTTGGCAAAAAGTATTCATCGTATTGGAGAAGTGGATTTTTTCAGTGTTGTTACTCGTAAGCCTAAAATTTGTGATTTTAAACCCACAGTTGTTGAGGTGGCCATTGCTAGGTTTTTAGATAAGAAGGCTTCAGCCGAGGAGCAGTCTATACAGTTACTTCGTTTTGCTAATAGGGTGCCATTGCAGTTTGATAAATCAGCTTGTGCAATTACAAGAGCTGTGGAGTCGGTAAATTGGAAATCTTATGGTTTAGCACAGTCTAAAAGAAATTTACCACAAGGACCTTATGTTTTTGCCGTGAGTGTGACATCTCCATTTATTAAATTTAAAAATGCATCAAAAGAAACTATTGATGCTAGTGATGATTTAGTAGAAGAGTTAAGGCGTGCCTTAATGCAAGCTGGGCAAAAATTATCTCGCCATATTAAGCGCGAAGATAAAGCCAACGATCTTGAAAGAAAACGCGCCCATATTGAAAAATTTGGGCCTATTTTAGTAGAGGGGTTAGCCAAAATTTCTGGTGCTAATAAAGAGCGGAAAAAGCGTGCTGAAGAAGGTTTAGTAAAGCTTCTTGGTCGTGAGAGTAAAGCCGCCGAAAAAGACTTAAAAAATGCTGAAGATCGCTTATCATTATTAAAAGTTAAGCAAGCAGCTAAACTTGGTAAAAAACGTTTAAAAGAGCCAGTTGCTGAGGCGGAAAATAATGATGAATTAATTGAAGAAGAAGTTATAGTAGCTCCGAAGTCGAAAGCTAAGCCAAAGGCAAAAAAGAAAAAAGCTAAAAAGAAAGTAGCTAAGACTAAAAAGAAAGTAGCAAAGAAAAAAACGGCTAAGAAGAAAGTTGCAAAGAAAAAAGCTAAAAAGAAAACAAAGAAAAAAAGGTAAGATATGGCTAAGATTAGAATTAGAAAACTAGATAAAGATATCCCAAAGGCCGCGAAAGCGCTATGTGATGATATGTTAAAGTCTCTAGAAAAGGGGCAAAGGCCAACTCTGCAGGCAATTAAATGTTCACTTGATAATTCAATTTATAAATCTTCTAAGGGGTATTTTACACCTGGAGATAAAAAAGTTACTACTGAACTAAATGTATCTTCTGTTCAAAAGCTATCGAGAACCATTTTTCTTTTAGATATAATGCTAAATAACTTAAGAATGGGCGTTGTGAATACAAAAAGGGAGCTTTATTATATCGCAAAAGGTGCCTCAAAAAATGACCCAAAGCTTAAGCCATTAAATATTCAAGAGCAGTCTGAAACAGACTCAGTTATTAACTATATTACTGACTTATTAGAAGTTTATCGTGAAGAATTAAACTGCCATGCCGGTGATAAAGGTGGGCAAACATTTTCAAAAAACTTAATAGTTACAGAAACATTAGAAGATGGATCAAAAGCAACTATCGATTTAAGTACAATGGGAACCTCGGCCTTTCAGCCTCCCAATAAGCCTCATTTATTCAAGTTAAAGGCAAAGAAAAAGAAATTAGATTTTTGCTTAGTCATTGAGTCAGAAGGCACGGCCAATACATTAGTAACTAATGGTTTTACAAAACGTAACAATTGTATTGTGGTAGGTGCCGGTGGTGTTCCAACTAATGGTGTGCGCGGGTGGTGTAAAACTATTCAAGATCAGTTAGATATACCAATATATTTTTACGGAGATCTCGATGCCTATACAATTCAAAATATTTATCGAACTCTGAAAGCAGGGTCTGCAGCGAGCCTTATCAGGAATGCTGATTTTTCTGCTCCAGATGTGAAGTTTTTAGGGGTATTACCTCATGATATTAAAAAATATGATTTAGATTTTTACCCAGTATCAGAAAAAAACACTAGTGATGCCAGGGCCCTCAAAAAAGCCAAAGATGCTCTAGAGCGTGATCCATTTTTTGCTGATAAGAAAAATAAAAAGCTAGCTGATGTTTTAAGGTGGCTAATCAAGCAAAAAATTCGTTGTGAACAGCAGGCTATATTTGCTGTTAATCCTAATGACCCATTAATGTCGGAAAAAATTATTTTAGATAAAATTAAAAGAAAAGACTTTATTTAAATTTTATTATTTACAGGTCCTAGTATAAAAAAAGCCCAAGGTAGCCTGGGCTTTTTTTGCTTACAATACCCATGGGAAACTAAGACCAAGTAGTATTGTTTTGCTTTCAAATGTATTAGTAATATCTTGGTTTGTTGCTTCATCAAAATCTAAGGTCCTGTGCGTATAGCCAAGCCTCATGCTGATGTTAGTTTTAATTCTATAGTAAAGCTCTGCTTTCCATGCATCACCTGATAGTTTACTGTTGTCACTATTAGATCTAACTTTTGGGAAGTAGGATACATTTAAACCCACTCTTTTTTTAATATGATAACCAAGGTAAGCGCCCATATAATGAGGGGTTTCATCAAATTCAAGGTTTGAATTATCTTCTTCATATTTAACGGCACCAGTTAAGTATTCTAAGCCGATCATAAAATGGTTTTTATATAACCCTAAGCGAGTTCCAAATAAATAACCCTGCTGTTTGTACTCTAGGGAAGTGTTTTGTTGTGTAGATGTTCCCATGGCAAAATAGGCAAGGGGTTCAAAGTGGAGTGCAGCTTGTGAGTTAAGTGAAAATAAAAGAGTAATTAGAGTTAATAAAAATTTCATTGTTTGTATCCCCTTAATTATAAAATAACTTGAAGTTATTGCTTACAGTTATTTTAATAAATAATTAATTCATTGCCTAGTCGGGGAATTGTTAAAGAGAGCTAAATGGGCCAGAGGCGTTGCTTCTGGCCTTAAGCATATATAGATGAAGGTCTATGAGGTCGAAGACAGAGTACCACGGGTTTACCCGTGGGTGAATGAACCCCGTGTCGACCACTTGTAACCATAAAGTAAAATATTAAAATACAAGTGCCGACAATGGTTCCTGAACTTGT
>Ga0114957_1000570_pt1 | contig 46722 bp, 35 predicted proteins | sample BantaG_FD_87175 | JGI IMG/M metagenome (GOLD analysis project Ga0114957, IMG submission 87175) | Marine algal microbial communities from Bantry Bay, Ireland - BantryBay_4 metaG | ecosystem: Host-associated > Algae > Red algae > Unclassified | place: Bantry Bay, Ireland | collected 2014-11-21 | reverse complement strand
GTAATTCTAAATACAATCCACGACTTTGGTCTACAGCTAGGGCTTAATTCTCTACTTTAGTCGATTTACGCTGAATGGATACAAAAATGGATCAGTAAAACCAATTAATGCACAGGCCGCTGATGGAAGCGACAAAGTAGCAGGATTAAAAGGTTCAAGGTTAGGAAACTATGGTTTTAGGTTGGCCGGAAGTGTTGGGCTAAACCTACTTAGTGGTTTGTCTGAAGGTTTGCGAGAAAGTGATATTAAAGACGGCGTGAAAGTACCTAAGTCAGATCTTAAGAATGCATTGTTGTTAGGGGCTGCTCATGCCACCTTAGATTTATCTAAAGAGTTAATGAATGGGTTTAAGAATAAAAAACCCATGATTATTAAAAAATCAGGGGCAGCGATTTATATAATTTTTGATGGAGAATAATTTATGTTAGAAGCAAAAAAACAAAAGAAAGATATATTTGATAAAATTTTTATAATGATGAAGGGGCTCTACGCTCCTCTTCATGAAATACAAACAGGTCTTAGGTTGAAAACTATTCCGCTTGAAGCTTGTATGATTTTTGGGATGGTGTCTTATGTATGTATATTACTAGGACTTCATGAATGGACCTTTAAAGTATTTAAAGTGGGGCAGATTTACCCAGAACGATTATTATGGTTTCACGTCTATAATAATTTTTGGTTATTTTCAGGCTTTATCTTTTGGGGCATTATTCAGGTCGCTTTAAGAAAAAAACTAATTAATACATTAACTGAAGTTTTCATAAATGCAGGGTTAAAATCAGGGCTAGGCAAGCTCCCTGGGTTTATTGCAGATAGAGCTTTAGATTCAGAGGCAAGGAAGCTGACTCTATTAAAAAATCAAATACCAGTGAGTTCATTCAAGTCAGCAAAAGAAGACTTAGAAGGTTCTTTGCAAATATATATAGACGCAATAGAAGACCGTAAAGAAAAAGGAACGATAGATATATTTTATGCACACTCGGAGCTTAAAAAATTAATTAAAGCTAGTGATTTGGACAGCCTTAAGCCAAACACTTATGTTGTTGGTCATACTAGGTCTAAAACTATAACGACACACTTAGGTAAAGTTCCGCATCTTATGGTTGTTGGGCAAACGGATATGGGTAAGTCTACATTTTTAAGACAGGCGATTGTTGGATTATATTTAAATAATCCACGGATGACTTTCACTTTAGTTGATTTAAAAGAAGGATTAGAGTTTCAGGCCTTTGAAGAGACGAAGCGCATTGACGTTTATGACGAACTAGACGGAACAGTAATGGCTCTGAACAAGGTTCACGATAAGCTTATTCATAGAATGAAATTAATTAAAAAAGCTAAGTGTAAGGACATACAGGAGCTTGCTCTAAAAAGCTATTCTGATTTAAAAGACCTGGGTGTTGATCCTAAAGAATGTCAATTTGGCCGTCACATGATTGTTGTGGACGAAGTGGCTGAAATGTTTTTAATTAACAAAGGATCGGCTGCTGATCGCGTGCAAGAAGCAAGAAAAGTAATTGATAAGATTGCAAGGCAGGGCCGTGCAGCGGGATTTCATCTAATGTTAGCTACTCAAAGACCAGATGTTAAATCAATGGACCCAAGAGTTAAATCTAACCTTGCAGCAACTATGTGTTATCCAATGACTAATATTGCAAGTAGCTTAACAGCTATTAATTCAAGACGTGCTTTTGATTTACCTATTATTAAAGGTCGAGCTATTTGGCAGTGCGGTTATGATTGCTTTGAGGTGCAGACAGGATATTTGAAAAAAAATGAAGCCGAGGAAATTATGCAGCCTTACGCACTAAGTGAAAAAGAAATAGTAAAAAATAATGAGGAAGAAGTGGACTCTTCAGTGAATGTTGCAGAGGTAATTCTTGATGAGAGCTAAGAATTTACATTTATTAAAAAGAAATCGAGATGTTTTGTTGCATATTTGGAAATGGAAATTAGCCACACCAGCATCGTTACATAATATTTTTTTCAAAGATTATCATTTCCAAAATTGTTTTTACCATATTAGAAAGTTAAAAAAGAAAGGATTTGTAAGAGCTGAATACGATATATCAGGGCAGTCCATAGCTTGGACGTTAACAAGAAAAGGTTTCAGTGCCATCAAGTTATATTTACCACCATTAAAAGAGAGTGGTTATAAATCGGATTGCCCTGATCACGATATATTATTGAGTTCAGTGCAATATGAAGGTTTTTTAAATAGCAGTTTAAATTTTTTGTCTGTCATTACAGAGCAAGAATTAAGGCGCTATGAGCAAAGTGGATTGCCTAAATGGGTCCCAAGGTTACAGTTTAGAAGACCTGATGGTTATTGGCGTGTGTATGATAAGAAAAGAGATCTTGAGGACGTTATAGCTTTAGAGGTAGAGCTTTCAAGAAAAACTGATGATGATTATGAGTCTATTTCAAATGTTTATGCAGCAACAAAGTCTGTGCGTAGAATAATATGGCTAGTACCAAATATGACTCAGGTAAAGAGGCTGAATTGTATTTTAAATGTAAATCAGAAGAAGTCTTATAATAAGCATAACATAATTATAATTGAGGATTATTATAAGAATTTATGGGGAGCAAACATTTCAGCAGGTCCAGATAAAGGTAAGCCAATGGGACGATTATTAGGATTTGTACCTGTTGAAACCTTTTTGCCAGCAAAATATAGCCCAATGCTAGATGGGCGTAAGTATCCTGTGAAATCAGAAGGTTATAAGGTTTTCGGAATTGGCTGAATTTGGTTTTTATATGCACATATAACCAATTATCCAAAAACCAAATTAAATTCATAAAAAAGGAGTAAATATTTATGATTAATCTATTTAGAATTAAAAATATAATAACAATAATTATTACTTTATCACTTTTAGCATCATGTAGCTTAAAGTCTAAAACTAAGAATTATAAAAAGACAATTGAAACTGGAGATAAAAACATTCCAGGATTAAATGGTCCAGAAGTAAGAAGAGTCTGGGTGCCAGACAAAATAGAAGGCAATAAATTAATTAAAGGTCATTTTATTTATATAATAAAGAAGAACAGCACATGGAGGCTTTAGTTATGAACTCTGAAAAAAATCAAACTAGAAAAAGGTACGAAGTTGTATCTTTAAATAAAGGAGTAAGTATTAAAGTCGATAAGCTAATGATTGATATTGAAAATAACACAAGTCATCTTAAAGTGACTCGCGGAAAAGTTATAAACTATTTGCTGTTAAATTTAATTCCAAGTCTTAAAAAGAAAGATTTTAAAGATATGGAGGTTGAATTTTACGATATTGATAGTCTTTTAGTAGAGGCTAGAAAAAAAGTTAAAGAAATAAAGAAGCAAGGCGGCATAGTGTCCCTTGCTGAGATCTTACCAGAGGCTTTGCTGAAAAAGCCAAAGGCTAAATCTACAATTAAGGATACAAAGGTTAGAGCTAAAAAAGCAGCTAGTGATGAGGCTGTAATAAGCTCTGAAACCCACTCAGGAGGTGGCTTTAAAGGGGGTGTACCTCGTGAAAATATCAGCAAGCAAGAGTAGACTTTTACAAGAAAATTTATTAAAGTTAAAAACAAGAAAGGTTTCAAAAAATAGTGAAACTGTGATCTTTGAAAAGGGAATAGGCAGGAAAAAAGAACAATTTGGCAAGTCAGTAAAACATTTACTGGATGCCAAAGAATTGGGTTTTTTATTAGGACTTTCTGTTTGGACAATCAGAAAATGGAAAGACCAAGAGAAAATCCCATTTGTTCGTTTAGGTCGAGCAATTAGATACAATTTTGAAGATGTGATTTCTTCTCTTAATAAAGGGAGTTAGTTATGTCAAAAAAATATAAAGTAAAGCCTGAACCTACACGATCTGGCACTTATAGAGTTCGCTGGTGGTATGAAGGGAAAAGGTTTTGTAAATCATTTAATAAGAAAACATTGGCTCTTAATTTATGTCGAAAGATTAATGATGGAGAGTATCCAAATAATAAAAAAGAAAGTGACGATAAGAAAGATAAAATTCTAGAACACTCTTTTAAAGAACTTTCAGATGTTTTTATCGAAAATCATGTAAAAGTAAATTGTTCACCATCGACTCTAAGAAATTATAATATGTATTTAAGAATTCATGTTTTACCATTTTTTGGTAAGTATAAGTTGAAAGACTTGCATTTAAGGTTACTTGATCGTTTTACATCTCAACTTAGGAAGAAATCTAGAGTGAAGGGTGAGCGTGATCAATCTACAAAGAATATTAAGAAAACAATTCTTGGTAAAAAAATAGGTTTAAGTGAGAAAATGCAAAGAGAGCTTCAAAGTTTAGTTTTAACTATAGTTAAATATGGTTATGAGCGTGATTACTTAAAAGAAAACCCTTTTAAGCAATTTAAGCTAAAAAAATTAAACCAAAAAAAGCAAGAGTACTTTACTGGAAATGAAGTGGAACGATTTTTAAAGTGGTGTGAAGAGGGTGGCCCTTATGTACCAAATCAACATGACTTAGATGAGCTTGGGAAGCCGATCATTAAATTTACTGATAATATTGAGCGAGACACTGAGATTTTTAAATTTGCTTTGCACACAGGTGCGCGGCAGGGGGAAATCTTAGGTTTCAAAAGAAAGGCCATTGATTTTGATAATGGCCTTATTTGGTTTAGTGAAATGTATGATTCAGCAGCAAGCTCACAAGCTGAAAGAACAAAAGGCAAAAATGTGAGATGCTTAGAAATGGATGATGTTGTTTTAGCCATGATGAAAAAGCGTAAAAATTTAGATCCAGAAGATCTGGTTTTTGGTAAAATACGCTCACCCATGTGGAAGAGCACCTTTTATGTTTACTGTAATCGTGCGGGCCTTAAAAGGGTCTCTTTCCATGCTCTAAGGCACACCTTTGCAACAGCTATGGCTTTATATACACCACCAGCAGTGTTACAAAAAATATTAGGTCATAGCTCATGGAATACCACAATGAAGTATGTGCATATCGCGCAATCTGATTCGATTGGGTACACGAAGTATTTAAAATCTGTGTATCGTAAGCATCGTGATGTGGATGCAATTATGCAAAAAACTATGAGTCGAGTTTCATAAAAGCTAAGCCATATATATTCGTCTAAAGTGGTACAAAAAGATCTAAAAAAAAGTTACTGGTATCCAGAGGTGGTATTTTCGGAGGTTTAAAAAGTTAAGTAATTGAAATTATTGAGTAATTTGGTGCCCGAGGCCAGACTTGAACTGGCACGCCCTTAACAGGCGCAGGATTTTAAGTCCTGTGCGTCTACCAATTTCGCCACTCGGGCAGAGTGTGAATTCGTAAGAAAAAAACATATCCTAATAAATTAAGAAGTAAAACAAAAATCTGACATCTAACACATCGCTATATGCATTTATTTACTAATAAATTCAATATGTTCGTAGACACGCCAGAGTCATAGGCATTAATATTTCTTTATGTTGGAAATATTAAAACAATCTACTATCAGCTTTTTCAAAGTGCTCAAAGGTTCAGCATTGCTAATTGTGGCCGTATTTGCTTTGATCTTCATAAATATTCATTTTTTTATGCCTGATTTGGCGCAATTAAGCATTGGCATAAATATAGCTGTGCTAATTAAGTTAAACATTTATTTAATTATTTTTATTTTTGTTTATATTTTAACGCTATTAATTGTGGGCTATGAGCTCATTGATAATAATGAACCTAATTTTATATCTTATTTTAAAAGTCGCTTTGTTAAATTATTTACTGACTTAACTAGAGCGTACAATCAAATACTTCTATTAGCTTTATTGTTACTCTTACCAGGGCTCTATAGGTATATAAGGTTAATTTTTGTTCCCTTTGTTTCAATGGAGTATAAAGACGCTCCCGAAGACCAGAGACCTGATAGCTTAAAGCGCTCCACTAAGCTCACAGGTAGTATTAAAACCTTTGTTATATTGTTTGTAGTATACCTTGTTTTTCTTCCTGTAGACCTTGCTACGGCCTTTATAATGAATGATTCTGCTCTAAATACACTGTTGTTAAGTTTACTTAGTCTGTGCCCTATATATTTTCATTGTATTGTGCTGCAAATATATAAAAGTATGAGCCAGGAGATGAAGTTAGGGGAGTAACCTACTGAGCACTCTTAGCTTTTGATTTAGAAATTTAGTTTAATAAACTAATTATTTAATAGGTCCAAGGTCAGTTTTTAAGCATATATAGACTTAGGCCCGTTTCCTATAAAAACAAAAAATGTTTTAATAAAGAGTATATGTTTATTAAAAAAAGTGAAGTGGCCATTTTAGTTTCCGATCAAGACAATAGCTTTGTTAAGTTTTTACAATTATATTTTATCGAAAAAAACTTATTAGTTAGGGTTTTTGAAAGTAGAAACAGCCTTTATCTTTATCTTTTAACTCATAACCCAGAAGCTATTTTAGTGAGTCGTCAAATTAAGTCGAATAACCATAAACAAATAGTGAGCTGGATCAATAACAAATATAAAACTGTAACGGTACTATTTGATGAAAAAGTGGATGAAGGATCAATAGACTCCTCATATTTAGATATTTTAGAAAAAGCAGGCCCTGTACAAGACAGCAATATGTCACGACTACAATATTCAGGAAGTAGCTTTATTCAGCGTAAAAGTAAAAGTGGTAAGGATATATCAGCTGAAGGTTTGAGTGATTTAGACAAATACTTTGCCCATATTACTGAAAATATAGTAGCCAGTATTGATAGAAAACTTGAAATTGAACAACACAGCACTGAAAACAAAAAACTTAAAGCTTTCGTGAATTCAAAAGTAAAACTTGAAGAGCAACAATCTGAAAGTACAGCCAGGTTAACCCATATGTTGCCAGTTAAAGAAGGTGAGTTTTCAGGTTTTGTACTTCTTAATTGTGATGATAAAAATGTTGTTAATAACTTTGGCAGTCAGCTTGGGTTAACAAGTGATAAAATTTCAGACTCTAAGCATGCTATGAATAGTAAAATTAAAAAAGAGTTCTTAGGTTCTATTGACGGTAAAAGTAATGCTTTTGCCTTAGATTGTCAGCTACCAGATTTTACAATTATAGAAAATAGAGGCATGTTAGAAGTGGATGTTTCTTATTTTATTGATGAAAATCCCGTTGAGTTTGATGTGTATATTTATATGGAAAATCAAAACAATGATTACCATTATTTGTCTCCAGGAAGTTCGTTTTCTTTAAGCCAAATTGAAAAACTTAAGTATAATAATAAAAAAGTTCGGGTCAATACCTCAGATAAACTGAAACTAGTCTCTCATTTAAATGTGTCCCATATGATTAAAATTTCAAACGAACTGTAAATAGCCTTCACGCCTAACTTCAAACGTATTTTTTACCAGTCATTTAATTTATAAAACATATGCTGCAGTCTTGGTGACTTGATTGTTTACACTTAAATTACTCACTCACAGATCTTGGTTATGGTTTATTAGCATTTAAAGTGTTTCTCAGTGCGAGTGGCTGTAATAATTGCATAATATTTTGAAAAAGATTCACCCAGATCACCATTTGTATATTATCTAAGCCATTGATGTTACTGTATTTTTATAGGTTTTACTCTATATGTGTTACTTGAATAATAAGATACTAAACATTCATTTTTAATATATTTATGTTTGTTGTAGTTTCTCATTAAGAAGAACTTTCAGGAGATATGAATGAAACATTTAATTTTAATGCTAACTATTTTAACAATGGGTTTAAGTTCACAGGCAAAAGTTGAAGCCTTATTTCATCCCTATGAGTACACCATGGAAAAAATAGCAGGGATTTTTATGAAAGCCGAAAAAACTATTGATATGGCTTTATATAATATTGATTCTAAAAAAAGAAACCCTGTCATAGCCGCTTTATTAAGTGATGAGTTACAAGCAAAAATTAAATCAGGTGAATTAGTAGTAAGAGTTATCTTTGAAGGTTATATGTCAAAAGAAGATAACTTTAAAAAAATGAAAAATCTTGAGGCTTTAGGTATTAACGCTAAGTATTTAGGTGCCAGTCAAAAAATGCATCATAAGTTCGCTACGATTGATACTGGCTCTGATAACCCAGTTCTAATTACAGGTTCTGCGAACTGGTCAATGATGTCGCAAAGAAATTACAGTGAGAATATTCTTTTCATGGAAAATAAGCCCGGTATTACAAATAACTTTCAACGTGAATTTGAGCTTTTATGGTCACAATCCAAAGAGTATGGCAATGTACACGAAGAGTATTATAGCCTTAACAACTTAGTGCAGGTTGATTTTATATTAGAGCCTGGTTTAGATGTTAGCTTTAATACTGATAATTTTTATATTAAAGGTGATAAGTTTAGAAAGAGTAAAGACACAACTTATGTGCTGACTAGAAAATTAGTAGAAGCTATTGATGCAGCTGAAACAAAAATTGAAATTGCCACTACTAGATTAAAGCTAAGGCCTATATATGACGCCATATTAAGAGCTGCTGCACGTGGGGTACAAATACAGATTGTTGTTTCTATGGGTGAGTTTGAGCCGAAGCTTTTAAGAGAAAAGACTAAGATAAGAAAGTTCATCAAAAAAGGTAAAAAGTATGTATTGTGTGCTGGTAGTTATGAAAGAAAGTGTTCAACAAGCCAAAACTTCGCAGCTTATTTAACCGATCTTGAGTATGAAGGTAAAAGTAACATAAATGTGAGAGTAAAGCATTTCGATCTTCGTCATGAGGCATATTTATTAAAACAGATGCACTCTAAGTATATTATTGTTGATGATAAAGATGTGCTTACAGGTTCATTTAACTGGTCTTATTCTGCGGAGTACAATCACTTTGAAAATCTAATTGCACTAGATGGTTTTAATTATCCACAAGCTGTATCTAGCTTTAATAAGGACTTTCAGACACTTTGGGATTTAAAAAGAGAAAACTTATATGGGATGATGGTAAAACTTTGGAATAATAAAAGGTTTAAATGCTCGTATGAACCAATGACTTTAAATTTTCATGAAGCAGATGCGCTTATAAGTGCGGCGAAGCGAGTTACAGGTGGGTCTATTTGGAAGTTCTGTAAAGGAAAGGTAAAAGTAGATTTATCTGAATAACTATTTTAAATTATCTAAAAAAAATAAAAAAGCCAGTAGGATCTGATCTACTGGCTTTTTTAGTGTTACAAGTATACTAACATTACAGCTGAAATGTTGAGCCATTTCTGTTGTCACCAAAAGCCACATTTTGGACGCCCATGGCTTTTAAAATACTGGAGTATAAAACTCCAGTTTTTTTTCCGTTTTGATTTAAAAACCTTCCACCGCGAATTCCACCGCCGCCATGGCCAAGAATCATCATAGGTAAGTTTTTAAGACTATGGTTGTAGCCAGTTCCTAGGCCACTCCCAGAGACAATTACAGAGTTATGAAGTATAGATTTGCCATCGGCTTCTTTGATGTCATTTAATTTTTTGGCCATTTCAGCTATTTTTTCTGCGTGATAGCGATCAACCTGGCGATGTTTTTTTGTTGTGTTGTCAATATTATTTACTTTAGTATAATGAGATAGAGATCCATGAATTTTAGCATTCACATTGGCTTGCTGATAAAGAGTTTCTGAGGCTTCACCACTGAACATAAAACAAATTGATCTGTATTTATCACAGGTAAAGGCTAGAGCTATAAGCTCAATAGCGTTATTCACTGTATTGTCTAGGTTATGTATCATTTCCTGAAATGTATGGTTTTTAACTCCATTGAAACTTCTGTTACCAGCTGAACAAGTATTGGGTTGCGTGCTCGGGCCTGTTTGGTCGGCTATTAATTTCCTCTCAAGCTCTCTCAGGCGAGTGTAGTAATCATCAAGTTTACTTTTGTCAGTACTGTTAATTCTTCTGTTAAGTTCGTCTCGCGCCTCTTTAACTGTATCAAGAACACTTATTTTCATTTGCTCTCTTTTGCGAATTTCTTTTTGTGTATCGACATTACTTGAGCCTTGCACTAGCCCATCAAAAACTCTTTTTTGCGCCATGTTCGCGTTTCTAAGTTTTCCACTTTTATCCCAGCTAAGTGCATTTTTTAGTGGGTTGTAATAATCAACAGGGTTGGGTTTATCAAGTTGTGAATTACCAGCTAAAAATAAGGTTTTATTAGTGAGATCTTTTGCAAAAATATCAGCAAAGTGTGTATCGAAAGAGCGTTTATGAGTGTAAGTTTTATCATTTTTAGACCCGTCATTTGGTATTACAGCCCCAGTTAGAAATGCTGATATGCCTCTCATATGAGGGTTTCCAGAGCCACCTTCGTTAGACATGCCTTCAATTAGTGTAGCATGGTTTTTTAAGCCTTGTTGTTCAATGGCTCGAACACTTGATTGCATTAAATTATAATTAGTATCAGAGTTTCTTTTTGGGAAAAATGAATAGCCATCAATGTTATTTGCAGGGTTAGTTTGCATCACTCCATGAGGGTGATACATGCAAAGAAAGCGAAGCGCTTTACCGCTATTTAAATTTTGTGCATAAGCACTATTATCATAAATAGATGATAAGTAAGGAAGCCCAACTAGAGCCGCCAGCCCTTTGCCGCCACACTGTAAAAAAAGCCTGCGATTTAAAATTAGTTTATTGATACTCATATTTAATGCCTCTTTTTTTGTTAGTTACTATCATTCCATTTCAGGAAGTAATCTGAATTGAGTATATTAGAAATCAAAGATTTGATATTATCATTATTACCAACAAGTTTTTCACTGATTTTCCTAGATTCACAGTAATCACTGTGAGAGTTTTCAAGATCCATATTACTTGCTGTGAAGTAATTTATATTTACGCCAGCAAAACAAGACTTGAAGCCATCGTCGTGTGCCATGGCACGAGCCATATCTTTGTGGTCCTTAATACTGAACTCATTAATTACAGTTGTGCTATCAATGTTATTTCCAAATCTATCTTTGGTGTTGTAGCGTCCAAGAGCATCAAAATTTCCAAGAGCAATGCCGTAAGGGTCCATAGCTCTGTGGCAGCCGGCACAAGCACTGCTTTTAGTATGTGCTAAAGCAACTTCTCTTTCAGTGGCATTGGGGCCTAGCTCGTCGCCTTCTATTTCTGGGGTGTTAGCTGGAGCTTGTCCCATAGTGCCGCAGTTAAACTTTAAATGAACATCAAGACCACGCAGTATTAATGAAGCCCTGTCGGGGTGTGATGTTTTTACTAGAAGTGTAGAGGCAAGTAAGCCAATATTAGAATACGGAGAACTGTTTGGAAGTTCAAACTTTTGTAAGTTATTTCCATTAAGATTGGAATTAATTTTATAGTGACTAGATAGCCTTTGATTTAAAAAACGTGTATTACCAGAAATAACACTATTAATTGGTTTGTTAGTAGTGACTATATCTCTTAAAATCTCTATGGATTCATTGCGCATATCATTGGCTATGGGTGAGAACTGATTTTGGTTAATGCCAAAAACAGAGTCATCAATTTGTAAGTCTTTAATTGCATCAATATCTAACCAACCAGTGAGTAAATTCTCAGCATAGCCTCTGTGAGAGCTCGTATTGTTAAGTAAATCATTTATGATTTTTTTATACTCAGTTTGATTAGAGAATTTTCCATCTTTAGCTAAATTCCATAAATCACGATCAATCGTGGATTTAAATAACGTCAGGCTAACTTTAGTGGCTAATTCAAAATCAGTGTAAGCTTTAAACCCAGTGCCGCTGCCCTCGCGTATTAAATATAAGAAATTAGGCGAGGTAAGTATTGCCATTAGGCCCACTTCAAGTTTATCTTTGGCAGTGTAATTAAATTCAGAATTATTGCTAAGTTTATTAACAGCACTCATAAATGAGTTTCTATCATTTTGATTAAGAACTTTGCGGTAGCTGAGTTCAGCAATTGCACTTAATTGGTTTGATAAACAAGATGTCTGTTCGTTTCCATTTTTATTAAAGCAAACATTGTTTTTATTTTGGTTAACGTAAGTATTTGCAATGTCAGAAATTCCATCGTAATAAGATTCAAAATAACTTTGATCTGTCACTTGCCCTGAGCCAGAGTTGCCAAATATGCCACCACCAACGTCTGGTAAAGATTGAAAATTATAGTCTATATCTAATGTTGTTTTTACTGAGTTGATTAACTCTTTTTTAGTTAATCGCCTTAAAGAAACATTACTAGGTTTAGGTGTATGGTCTTTACAGATATTTTCTACTTTTGGTATGCCATTAATAAAACTTTCAATAAAAGTAATGTCATTGCTACTTAAAGCGGCTTTGTTTTTTGGCATTGTTTGTATGGCACTATCATTTACACCTCTAGAGTTTTTAAGTCTTCGGTAAAGGAGTGATTTGGTTGGTTCTCCACCCATAAGTAATCTTTTAGGGTGATTTACCCAATCACTTAGAGTTTCAAGCTTTAGAAAATTTACGATTTCTGGAAACTGAGTATTGGCTGCTCCATGACAAGATGTACAGTTATTTTTTATTAAAGCTTTAAAGCGTGGAAAGCTTTTTTGAGTATTTACACTAACAGGGTTGCCGTTTATAGTGGGGGCTGTACCACCAAGCTCACTATTGATGCCATCGGTGTTAAAGTCACCAGTAGATTGAAAAGAAGGGGCACAGTTTTGCCAAAGCATAACATTAACTAATATAGCTACAAATATAAAAATGGATCTAATAATTTTACGTCCTCGCATCTTTATAATTATAGCAAATATATATTTTTTATCATCTCAGATTACAATAATGGATCATGTTGAGATAATTCATAGCCTATGGTCTGTGGTTTAATAAATAGGTCTATAACGAGTTTTTAATCTATCGCCCTAGCGTGAGCAAAGCTCACTTAAGGAAGGAACTTTAACTGGCATCGCACCGTCCAATTGGGACGGATGCGCTACAAGTTAAAAGCTCTTGTATATCGCCCTAACATTCGCTTTGCTCATTACGGGCTAACGGGGTAACGAATGTAAAGGAAGCTTTCATTGGGGTTACAAAAATTGTCTTTTTGGGTTTGGCATTGGGATATGCGCTTTTAAGTGTCTGTAATTATTAACTCATTCCTGGCCCGGGGCTTGCTCTATAAAGAGGTAGATATTGCCTGGGGAGGATAATATGAAAATTTTAAACACAATCACTAAAGCCACTTTATGTCTCATTATGATACAGCTAAGTCTTGCTTGTTCTGAAAGTAAATCTAAACGAAGCGGTGTCGGAATATATAGAGCGCCTGTAAAAAATGTAAGTGAATCACATGCAGACTCTGCTGTAGCAACAATCACAGGAGCCGTCGTAGCCAGTTTTGGCGGGAATGTCTCAAGTGATACTTTCCAAAGAAATGTTAAAGCTTTCTCCACAGCATTTATGATGCCTGACGATAGTGAGTTTGGTTTAGGTAACGTAAGTCACGTATATGAAGAAATCACGGATAACTCAGGAACAGGTATAAGATTAAACTTAAACATTTGTTTAGCAGGCGGCGGCAAAATTAAACCTAATCAATCTTATTACTCAAACATTGCCAGAACTTCAACCCCACTGACTGTATATATCAAAGATTCAAAAGTTGTAACTGACCCAAATACATATTCACCACTTGAAATATCAGGTTATTCAGTAAGTGGTTCAATTTCTGGAAAAAACATAAGTCTTTTATTCGAAAATAATTTAGGTAAAATAAAAATGATTGGCGATTACAGTAGATCAAGCGAATGGTTTGCTGGAACAATTTCATTTGAAAACAAAGTAAACTTTGTAGAAAATGAGCGACCGTGGAAGTCTAATGATGGACGGTTTTATAGCCTGGGTGAGTTTTATATACAAATGAACTCTTTATCTAGGAACTGTAACTAATACCAATACTAATCTTGATTTTTAACATAAGCATTCATTGCATCATATGTTAGCTGTTTAAGTGTATGACGATCAGAAAACTCATATCCCTTAGTAGGTATGGGTTTTAATATTTTCATCCCAACTGGTCTGCGCCATGGCCCAAAAGGCATAAATAGCTTTTTTCTGGGTAATATTTTGTGAACATCTTCTAAAACCACAGGTACAACAGGTATTTGCCCTTGTATGGCTAAAATAAAAGGGCCAGATTTAAAAGGTAATAATTGCGGGGGTGTTTCATTTCTTTTGCCTTCAGCAGCTAATATTACACTAATGCCTTTTTCTTTCACTCTAACAAGTGATTTGCTGTACTCTTTTATAACTTTATCGCGGTCACCACGGAAAACCCGTATAGTGTCCACAGCTTTTAACGAATGACCAAAAATGGGAATATTAAATAAGCTAGACTTTGCGCCAAAGCGCATATCATTGGTTAAATAGGCATTTAAAACAGGGATGTCTAAAAGGCTTGAGTGGTTAAAGGTATATAAACAAGAGCTATCAGGAATATTTTCAAGCCCAGATAACTCTACCTTCATGCCAGTCAACCAAATTACAAATTGAGACCATTTGGTTGTGAAAAAAGTGGGTAGGTAGTTACCTTTTTTAAAGAGTGCGCAAGTAATAATAGTTATAAGCCCCCAAACTACTATTGATATGAGAATAACTAGCGTACAAAAAATAGACCTTAAGGCCGAAGCTAAATAAACCATTATAGTGCAAACCCTAGAATTCTTTCACGGGCCTTATTTTTTTGGCGAATTTTATATTTATCATGCGATGAAGTTCCAGATAAGTTTTTGATATGAGTGTTGTAATCCATTATCTGAACTTCAAAGGGGTAAAAGAAGGTAAACTTTTTACTCTCATTAATTTTAACATGGACAAGTTTTCGACAAATAAATTTAATAAACTTATAATCACTACCAGAAAAATTATTGTATTTAACTAACAGGTTATCATTGTTAATGCCAGTACCTGTTTTTTCATGTAATAATTTTTCAATCTCTTCAGGTGGCAGTTCTGGATTGGCTTTAACAACTTCCATAAACGCTTTTATAGGGTATAGCGTATTGTGTGATTGATTAGGAATTAAATGAAAAATGCCAATTATATTATTTTTCACTAAAAAGTGCATAACTCTAAAGCTATCTAATAAGTTTTTAGTTATAAAGCGAACGCCCACTTTGTCTAATACCGTAAAGGCCATTTTATCTGGATTAGCCAGTAGTTTTGTAACAGATGAATCAGAACGTTTAAAATTTTTAGTTGTAAAGCTGCGAAGATTAATTTTTTCATTAGCTTGCTTGGTGCCAAGAGTGTAGCCCCTGGTCTTATCACCAAAAATATTATCTTTAAAGGGTTTTAAAATTTGCTCTTGAATGCTTCCAGAAAACTGAGCAAAAAGATCATTGTCTAAATGTACAAGTACATGAATTACTTTTAAAATTGCACAGGCCCAGTTGAGTAAGTTGCGATCCGTCTCGAGTTTGTTACTGGCATGTATAAGTAAATTATGGATAGTTCCAAGTTTTGCTGGGTCAGCGAGCAGAGCAGGTATATTATTTTCCTGATCATCGAGTAAATAACTTTTTATATAAGATACAGCTCTGGCATGATAGTTCCAAAGTTTAGTTTCATCAGCAGGGTTAGTTAGGTCATATCCATAGCCTTTTAAAAAGTTAAAGGCCTCTTCAGGGTCTTTAACTAATGAGAGTTGGATATCTAAAGGGGAGCTTCCGCCAATTAAAGACTTAAAAATATTTTCATCAAAATTCATATTCATCTATACATCATAACGAAGCGCCAATTAGTCATATAGGGGAGGCGCGACAAATGTAACATAATTTTTATTGTTAATTTTACTTAATTTATTAGTAAGATCAAGACCTTGGGCTGTTTGAAATGATTAGACCTCTAGTTAAATACATAAATAATGGTTATTATTAAACGGATGTTAAATAAAACCCTAATTTATGTATTTTTGCTATTTTTCACCACCCAGTCTTTTGCTGAAATATTGGGCGAGTTTTCAATTGATGAAATAGTTTTAAATACTTCATACGAGTATACAGATCCTAAGCAAAGTAGATTCTCCTTAGATGGAAGTTTGATGTCTTTAAAATGGGAAAAGCAAAACGAGCTATCTGTAACTATTGGTTTAGGGCCTTTAAGCTTATTAAACACGCCTATCTACGTAAATAAAAATAAAAATGAATTTGGTTTAATTGAGGCTAAGGCAAAGTACTGGGGTGCCTACGGTGAAGTGAGCATGGGACTATTGCCAGTTATGTTTGCCATGGAAGGTGCGCTTAAAGAAAGTGAAAGATTTTTTTACCGGGGTTTATTATTTTCAAAAAAAATAATAGCACTGCGAGATTTTGGTGTGGCCTATGCGATAAAGCATAGTCATTTTTATACGCGAGTAATGGTCCACAATGGTGAGTCTAAAGCTGAAAATCCTGATGGGCGAATTTTTTACTCAGCCAACTGGGGTTGGCAATCAAGAAAGTTTGAGTTTGGCGTTTCAGCGCAAACTGGTGAAGTAAAGCCTGAATCTTTGAATAATGCTACTGAGGAAAGGTTAGGTCTGTTTGATGATCTATCCACAATTAAAACAAGATCCGCAGCGGTGTCTTTGAAGGCCAGGTCTAAGTATTTAGATATATTTGTTGAAAACTATGTCGGGCAGGTAGAGCAAGAAAATAAGAAAAATAAATGGCAAGGCTGGCACGGAGATATAATTTATAAATCTCCGGGCAGGATAGATGCTTTGCTGCGCTTTGACTATTTAGACCCAAATAGAAGTATTGATTTAGATTCAGTCAGGGAAGTGACATTAGGCTTTTCTTTAAGAGATAAAAATAGAAATAGCAGAGTATTTATTTATGCTACAAAAGTTATAGATGAGGGTAAAGATATTGCTAATGACCGTTACTCTCTAGTGTGGCGTTTACAGCCAAACTTCTTCGACAATCCTTAAAAAACAAAAGCTACGCCGGAGAAGATCCCACGGCTTCGCCTCTGGATGGCGTTTTTTTATTAATAATTATTTTATACACTTATGAAGATGTTTTAAATCTAAACCTAGTCCACACTGAAAGTGGTAATAAGAACATAGCAAATAATAATAAGCCCATGCCTGGTGGGTTGTTGCCAGGTGGAGTTTTTACTAAACCACAACCACCTGAGCCATCACTAAGATCGCTATTTGGAGCTACACCTGAAAAGGCACTCACTGGCATCGGCATAGACGGGTCACCTAAGAATGTCCAACTAAGTAATACATCCTGGTTTCCACTATTAACAGGGTAACTAGATTGTGCCTTAAATATTACGTCACCAATACGCTGCCCTTTAAAGTAACTTTTAGTAGTATTAGACATCTCTTCCATAAAACTTATTGATAAAGTCATTTGATCACCAGGTGATGTTAATGAACTAGAGCCAAAAAAGTTCACTGCACCATTGTCGCTTTTTATAAGCTCTTCACCTAAAGATTTAACACTATCGTCGTGCGATGAAAAACTACTATTGGCACAGTTCAGAGCAAGTACCATTGGTAGCTTAGAGTTAGTTAAAGTCCCAAGGTCAGTGATGTTGAAGTAGTTAGAATCACCCCATCTGTCTTCAGCACCATGACCATAGTAAGTCATCATAAGTGGTGTGTCGTTATTGATGGTATTTAAAATATCAACTTTTAAATCATTGCCAGAGGCATAATCAGCTCTATTTAAAACTGAGCTTGAAAGACTACCATTTTGGTCACTTAGTATACCTGCCAACTGGGTGTTTCTTTCAAAAAATTGCTCACCACGCTGATCGTTATCAGAAATAAACACAAAAGAGTTAATATTTTGTTGTTCTGGCTGAGAGTCTTCATTTTCATAACCAATCACTTTATTTATATAAGCGTCTATCTCAACAGCATTAGATGTTGGTATGCGACCAATACTAATAATAGGTGTAGAAAATAAGCCAGTGGTTTCATCTTGCGGAGTCACAAACCATTGATCACTTGAGAAATCTAAATGTTTGCCGTGAATCATTCTTGCCGGCCATTTATTTAAATTAGTATTTGTATTTAACTTATCTTTATAATCATTTGTAGAATCACCAACAAATAATGCATATTTAACAGCGGGTCTCTTCCAGTTTTTGTGGGCAAAGAATAAAAAGTCTTTTATTGCTTGTGTACTTTTTCGTCCACTTGAGAACTCATCAAAAATCTGTTCAAGGCTGGTTTGTACAACTCTAAATCCTTGGCTACGACGCCTTTCAGCGAGTTTATCTGTTGTTGCTAATAAGTTTTTAGGAGCAATAATAATTAAATCAGCACCTAAGCTTAAGTCTCTCATATAAGTACTATAACCTGATGATAGATCCATATGAATAGGGGAGAGTGCAGTTGATGAATCAACAAAAGCAAATTTAGATCCCGTAAGGGTAGGTTCACCATTACTACCAAACCCCATTAAGTTCAGTGCATTAAAGCGAACACTCACTTTTCCGCCATCAGTACTTTCTTCAGCATTAGAAATTTTAAACACCGAGTACGGGTTACTTACATCATAAATATCTGGACTATTATCAAAGTCATAGGCCGTTATATTGTCACCGAGTTGTTGGTTATTAATAACAAGCTGGCCCGAGCTATAGGCATTAGATTTAGGGTAAGCTATGCTTACTTTATCAATATCTACTAAATTGTAGTCGCCAGTCTCACTGGTTGCATCGGAAGCTTCCACTCTAATTGTGTTTGCACCTTCTACAAAGTCTGTCAGAGGCACACTTAATGAAATGGCCCTATAGTTTTTAGATTCAAAGCTTACGCTGCCGTTTAATGATCCATTTACATAAACATCTAAGCTATGCTTTGGGTTGAACGTAATCGCTGGTCGACCACGTACATACATAATAATATTTATATTTCTAGAGCTATTTATATCCAAGCCAGTAATATCAGCACTTATATCAAGCTGGGCATTGGCATCAGCCACGGTACCTTGTTGACGATTTAACTGCTTCCAGTAAACATGCTCAACATGTCCACCAACAGGTAAATCTTCTTGGAAGTAAATATCTTGCTCGTATGTCACTTGGGCTGAATGCGTACCCACATCAGCTTTATTTTCATCAGGAGTTGAGTCTTGAGCTTCAACTCTTAAAGGAGAGTCTGTTTCATTATAAACCCCTCGAGGGCTTAAAATAATTTCATTGTAGTGGTCCTCTAAAGTTTCAGTAAAACTTGCAAAAAACTTAACTGAGCTTCCAGAATCAAAAGTGCTTCCACCTTCTATTTCAATAGGAATTTCTTTTCCTTCAAAATACATTCTAAAGTCATTGGTGTCGGCACCTTCAAATGGTCCTTCTAAGCCGGCAGACTCTAATTCAGAATAACTAATTTCATGAATACCAGTTTTATTAAATTTAATTTTTAAAACATTACTGAATGCCTCAGGGGTTACGTAAGACACATTGCTTTCAGGCTGCCAGTCCCAAGCGTTACCATCAAGGCCAATATCTAAAACTATATGGGTTGCTTGTTTAACCAACTGGTTCGTTGGATTATATTTAACTGGTAAAACTATAACTTTTAAAAACTTCTTTTGCCCTTGAGTTACTAGGTTAGGTTCAATGCTAAAGTACTGGTTAGGTTCGTAAGTGTTAAGTGCATAGTATGTTGCATCTTCAGAGTAGTGAGGCTCTAAAACATTAGTACCACTATTTAATACATACTCAGGTGATGGGCTTAATTTTTTATTTTGGACACTGCTTTCAGCAATTTCAAAATCACTTAAAGAGGCTGTGGTAAAGCCTGGGTTTACTTCAATTAATAAAACTCTTTCTAAAGTTTGAGCGATGCCTGGGTTATTAGTTTCACCATAACTACTTATGGCAACATTATCGTAACTGGCATCCCAAGTAGCAGGCGTAAACGTCATTGATGCCGGATTAATTTCAATTTTTAATGAATTAATAGTTTTACTTAAAACAGTGATTCCGCCACCTAAATCAATACTGTTGCCAATATTATTAGGGTCACTGCTGTCGCCACCATTTTCGTTATTTTCACCAGTTCCAGACTCTGACCCAGTGTAACTAGGAGCTGTTCCTAAGCTAGCTAAAGGTTGCGCAAATACGGGCCCATGCATGGTTTTTGAGCCATCAGCACCAACGTCTTGTATATAATAGTAATAGACTTGTCCGTTAATGACTTGGTTATCTCTAAAAATATAATTACCTTGCCCAAGGTGACTGTGCTGGAAGTTTCTAATTAGGCTAGGGTTAATTTGTGTAAAATTAGAGTTTATATTTTGACTACGGAAAACATTAAAACCATAGTGGTTTACCTCAGCCGCAGTTTCCCACTCTACATCTATTGTTCCATTGTAAGGTGTGGCATCAAGACCAACTAATGAAACAGGGCTTGCTGATACATCCATGTTAATTTGGCAAGTGTTCGCGGCGGAGTCATCAAGATCAAAAAGTTTATCTTCCGTTACAGGTTGTGGTGTTGTGCCATAAAAGTTACCGAACCACTGATCAAAAGTTAATGTCTGACTACCACAATTGTTTGCATAAACAAGGTTGTAGTTATCAGTTGGCAGCGGAGAACCACTGTATACAGAGTTAGCAGGTCCAAACATAAAACCCACATTTGAGGCTATAGTTTCAGAAATTGTAGCTGTAGTATTAAGCCTTAAACCACGAACAACTGTCCCTGTGAAGGTAGGCTGCATATTAATAAATTGACCACCATCTAAATTAGTTAAGTTAGATGAACCTTCAATTCTTAAGCCTTCCACATTTAAATTATCTATTATAAAGCCAACGAGGCTCACAGTGCCAGCTGTAGCTCTCATTCTGAAGCGACCACTTTTACTAGTGAATGTAGCTTTGTTAGAGGTGCTTTGCGGGAAGGCATCGTTAATACCAGTAGCTTGTAATACGCCACCTAAGTTCTGTAAAAAACGATTGGCTGCAATTTTTACTGTCCCGCCACCGGTAACTTGGAATGTAATCCCAGAACGGATGTTAATATTGTTATCAACTTCTAAAGTTTTTCCACTTGGCACTCTAAAAGTAAAACTTTCGCCAGTGGTAAATAATAAATTACCAATACTTAATGTAGTTCCGCCGACTGATACAGTTCCACCAGCGCGTTTATCAAACCTTAGTAACTCAAGGGGGGTGGTTGAGCTAACAACTTGGTCGGTAGCATTGGTATAATCATCTTGCATTTCAATGGTTCTACCATTTTGTGTAATAGTACCAGTATTAATTAGTCCACCAAATATCTCTAGTGCACCATCTGTCATTGTTAAATGGCCTGAAGTCACTTCAATATTTTTACATCTTTGTGTGCCAGTAGAAATTGTTGGATTGTTAGCCTGAAATGGAATAATACAGTTTAAAGTTTGATTTGGCACACCATTTGTCCAGTTGGTTGCATCTAACCAGGCAATACTAGTTGTACCAATCCAAGTGGTGCTATCAGAGGTTATAATTTCACCAGGCGCTCCTGATGTAACTGGAAAGCTAGTAGAGGCAGAAAACACATAGCCTTCACTGTTCGTAACATGTGAGGCTACATCAATTTTAGCACCAACAGTTAAACCATTTGCAGCTAGTGAATCAATATCATATTCAATATAAAAACAACTCTTTGGTGGAGTAGTTGGATGATCTTCAACTATTAAATCACCAGCAGTAATACTAAATGTGGCACTTGCTGGAACTCCAGAAATAGTTCCTGAGCCAATTAAAACCCCTCCAGTACCGTTACAAGCTGTATTTTGATAAACTCTTACTTCATCAACATCTGCACCTGAGGCAGTACCAGTTTGAGTAACTCTGATTGATAAAATATCTGTATCGTTAAATGTGCCAGGATCAGAAAGTTTAAAGCTATATACACCCATAGTTTGAGTGCTACCAGATGGGAATGAGGCAGCATTGTTGGTTTCAGTAATAAAATCAATTGTAGTTACTGGAGCACTCCAGTCTACAAGGTAATTGGTTTCAGCGTCATTAGTTTCGCCACTTAAGTCACCAGAGTAATTAGTAATAGCCAATGTACCAGCTGCAACTGCAGGGCCAGTGAAAATATTTGTAACACCTGTGGCAGTGGAGCCATTACTATTAAAACTAATGCTGTCTATACTATTTGTTGGTACTTGGCGCATGAGTCTTAACATTTGTGTAGAATTATCAATAGGGTAGTTAAATTGTCCGTTTTGAAAATGATCGGTGGCGCTAATAGTGGCTGCAGCATTTACTAAAAAACCAGCAGAGCCTAAATTTTCAATTTTATATTCATTAGCACTCACTGTACCATTAATAATTACATTATAACTATCAGCCGTAGAAGTTGATGTGATTACAGCTTTATTGCTGGGTGTTCCAATTATATTAAGTGTTCCGCCAGTATTAATAGTTATGGTTGCGCCATCACCCATCATTAGTGTGCCGCCAGGGTCTATTACTAAGCTTGCCCCATTTGAAACGGTAATATCACCTAGAGAGGTTAGGGTGGTTCCGCTACCTATACGTAACACTCCATTTAATACTCGGATATCTCTACCAAAAGAAGTGTCATCAGTAACATCAATGATGTCATTGCTAGCCGCTCCAGTATTGTTAATATCTAAAAAACCAGGAAAAGCAGTTCTCATAGCTAAACTTTGATTGGTATTACCATTCATTATAAATTTAGCATTTGCTGAGTTTAAAAAGTTATATGAATCACCTGTATCAAGGAAGCCTCGCACTGAAATTGTGCGAGTGGTATTTAAAAAGTTAATTGTCCCACCATTTAATAAGGTAGCATTTTCGCAAGTTCCACTCACGTTCATATTCGTATTCCCAGAACCTAAGCCGACCTGACAACTTTTTGTGGCACTCGGAAGGGGGAAAAACCAATTTCCGTTAGTATTCCAGTTGCCAGTCCCTTTCCATATAGCATCAAAGCCATTATTTATTCTTACGCTATCTGTTGATATTGGAGGGCCAGAAGCTACACTGAAATCATAGCCAAAAGAATTTGAAATATCAGCGGTGTTTTGTAATTGAAATCTTACGGTATGGTCTTTTACGCCAGACTCAGAAATACTTGCTCTTAAATGTAAACACACAGGCGTCGTATCATTAGTTTGTATGTCACCAGGAGATAAACTAAAAGTTGCTGTTTGTGGGCTACCAGAAAGAGTGGTTGTACCTATGAGAGTATCTGTATTTTGATAGGTACAATTACCGGCGCCATTGTCTCTGTAAATCCTAATATTGCCTATTTCAGAAGCCAGAGCAGTTCCAGTTTGTGTAAATGTAATTTCTGTTATATCAGTGGCAGTATCACTTGCAGTTAAGGCAAAGGCGAATGTTCCCCATAATGTTTCAGCTGACGGGGCGTTAAGTGTTGTTGGTGGATTGCCCGGTGCTGTATTATTTGAAACTGTTAATTTAGTTCCAGCAGCCGTTCCCCAGTCTATACAACCAGGAGAGTCAGCACCACAAGATGTATCTCTGTCATTTGCTTCGCCGCCATTGTCTCCGCTCCAGTTATTAATAGTAATAGCGCCTACAGTTCCTGCCGTCCAAGTTGTGGCCTGAACACTATAAGTTGTAGCATGACCATCATCATTGAAAAAACCAACATTATCCCAAACAGGAGTGGCAGTCGTTGTACCAATAAGTCTAACAGCAGGTCTACCGCTAGCTACATAGTGAAACTCTCCATTACTAAGTTGGCCGATATTTCCGTTAGTTAAACGCATTCCATCGCCAGATGTGTGGGCGACTCTAAAATAATTTAAATCAACAGTACCTGAAACATTAAAGGCAAAAGCGCCATCACTGTCGATACTTCCAACATTTGCTGGTGCTCCGTCAATTTGTAAATAACCACCAGTGGGAACGCTAAGTGTTCTGCCACTAGCCACCGAAAGGGTGGCTCCGGATTCTATAATTAAAGTTCCGTTAACTGTAACGTTGCCGCCAGCAGTAAACTTAGCGCCATTTCTAATTTTTACAGTCACACCCGTAGGGATAGTAAAGGCGCTGTTATTAATAATTTCATAGTCATTATCAAAATTAACAATAGTGCTTGTTCCTGACAAAACCATAGCGTTTAAAGTTGAAAATGCGTAACTTGAAGTTACTACGTTATCGCCAGCCATTTCTATATTGGGTATCGTACCCACGATTTCTAACGATTGTGGCCCAGTGCCGTCCATAATAATATTATTATCTGTTCGGCCATAGTAAAGTCCACTTGGGGTGTGCGATTTAAAATAATCACCAGTAATAGTTAAAGTTTGGTTCCATAAAGCTAATAATCCTGAAACTACTTCAACACAAGAGGCCGTGTAGCTTCCAGGGAAAACCCATGTATAACCTGTAGTTCCTGCGGCAGAAATAATTGCATTTTCAGTGGAGTCACTTGGAACATTAGCCGGGGACCAAGTACTTGTTTCACCCCAGTAGTTTGATGAGCCATTGTTCGTAAAAATGTCTGTAGCTCCGCAAGCTGCACCTGCTTGCGCTGAATATAAACCAATACTCAGAGCAAAAAACAGAATGTAAAACAGCCTTTTCAAAACGTACCTCTAGCTAAATTTAATTTTCCTTATATATTTATCGGTATTTAGCAGTTTTTCTTAAGCCATTAGAGTGGTAAATATAAAATCTAGTATGTATCAATATGAGGCTAGGTAACCCCCTGAAAGTAATAATTAAAATACTGTAAAAAATTAATTTGGAAAAATAAAAAAAAATTCCTTATTTGAGACATTAACGAATTGCCTGATAAAACATGTTACCGAAATAAAAGTTAAATTAATCCCTCAGATTGAAATTAAGGCTGGTTGCCTGATAATTACTGTTACCGAAAATCAAGTTAAACTTTGGTCTATTAAATTGTGGGGGAACACTATTTTGGACCAAAAAAGTAAAGAAGCTATTTTTTATCAGCTTGCTGCTAGCTATAACTGGCTTGAAAGTAAAAAAGAAAAAATGGAAATGCTTAGAAATATTGAAGAAATAATACTTCCAAAGCTCGGTATTGAACCCATGCATAGAAAAAGTCTTATTAGAAGGCTCAGGAAAGCTATTGTCCCTCCTAAAGTTAAACCACCACGTGGTCGTAAACCAAAATACCATGACCTTGACAAGCATCACTTAAAGCAAGTTTGGAAACTATCGGGTTTTCCATGCGGTAAAAGATTAAAAACGATTATCAATGAATGGCTTGAATATTATGACTGTGCTTCTGATATAAAAAAACATTTAAGATCTATGTCTGCTTCACAAATGGACATATATTTGAAGCAAGCAAAAATAGACCTGCAATTTTAAATTAGGCAACACGTTAAGGAGAGCTGTGCTCGACTGATATACAGAAGTTTATGTTTTCTAGCGCATCTGTCCCAATTGGACAGTGCGATAGGAAAGATAGTTCATTAGTTCCTAAATTAAGGAGAGCTGTGCTCGACTGCCTGACCTGTCGTCCTGAGCAAAGCGAAGGATCTCAAACACTCTACTGCTGTAATAAATCGAAGAAGTGCAAAAGTCTGTCTTTTATAATGGCAGATAATAGTATTCTATTTGTTTAATATTCTTGCAAAAACTGATTGGCAAAACGCGTTAAAAACCTCCTGTTTGCCCTGGTTTAGTTGAATTCATATTATTCGTCACTCATAGACAAAAACCACTAATAATGTTTAAATTCCTCAAAATTAATTGGAGGAATTTATGTTTAAAAAAGTAGGTGTTGTAGGTGCTGGACAAATGGGTAACGGGATTGCTCAAGTGGTTGCCAGTAAAGGTATTTCTGTTGTCCTTAACGACATAAGTGCTGAAGCTTTAGAAAAAGCTGTGGCCACAATTACAAAAAGTTGTGATCGCTTAATTAAAAAAGAAAGAATGACGGCAGATGAAAAAACTAAGCTGCTATCAATGCTGTCAACCTCTACGAAAATGGAAGATTTATCTGATTGCGACTTTGTGGTTGAAGCAGCTACAGAAAATGTAGATTTAAAATTAAAAATATTTGGCCAACTTGATAATGTTTGTAACAAAGATGCTATTTTAGCGACAAACACTTCAAGTATATCTATTACTAAAATTGCCGCCGCCACAAAAAGGCCTGACCAAGTGTGCGGGATGCACTTCATGAACCCAGTACCAATAATGAAATTAGTTGAAGGGATTCGAGGTTTACAAACAGATGAAGAAGTATTTCAAAAAACTAAAACTTTCGCAGAGCATTTAGGTAAAACATTTGTTGAAGCTAACGATATGCCAGGCTTTGCTGTTAACAGAATATTAATGCCAATGATTAACGAAGCCATTTACACACTTCATGAAGGCATAGCTAGTGTCGAAGGTATTGATACAGCAATGACACTAGGCACGAACCAGCCAATGGGCCCGTTAACACTGGCTGATTTTATTGGTTTAGATACTTGTTTATCAATTATGAATGTTCTTCATGAGGGTTTGGGTGATACCAAGTATCGTCCGTGCCCACTTTTAGTTAACTTTGTTGAAGCCGGATGGCTTGGGCGCAAAACAGGAAGAGGGTTTTACAATTATGAATCTTGAAATGTTAAAGTTTGAAACTAATGGCTCTATTGCTACTGTTACTATTGCCAGGGAAAAATCTTTAAACGCATTAAATTCGCAGGTGATCAGTGAGTTAGGTTTAGTTTTTGATCAAATAAACTCTGACACTGAAATTAGATCTGTGATTTTAACTGGTGAGGGCGAAAAGGCTTTTGTTGCTGGTGCTGATATCAAAGAAATGAAAGATCACGGTGCAGATGAGGCTTTGGCCATGTCTAAACTTGGGCAAAATGTATTTTCTAAAATAGAAAAGTGCAGAAAGCCTGTAATTGCAGCTGTAAATGGTTTTGCTCTTGGTGGTGGTTTTGAATTAGCTCTTGCTTGTGATTTTATTTTAGCCAGTGAAAATGCCAAGTTTGGTTTGCCAGAAGTAAGTCTTGGTTTGATCCCAGGCTATGGAGGCACTCAGCGCTTAGCGAGAAACATTGGCGCTCAAAAAGCAAAGCGACTTATATTTTCCGGGGAAATGTTAGACGCTAATACTGCCTACCAATGGGGTATAGTTACCGAAGTGTTGCCACCAGAAGAGCTTATTGCAAAAGCTAATAAACTGGCCACAAAGATTTCACGCCAAGCACCTTTAGCAATTCAAAATGCTAAAGATAGTGTTTCAATTGGTTATGACAAAACTTTAGATGCTGGCCTTGAGTTTGAATCCACATTATTTAGCAAAGTATTTACTACTGATGACAAAAATGAAGGCGTCACAGCTTTCATAGAAAAAAGAAAACCTGATTTTAAAGGTCAATAAAGGAATTTATGTCATATCAACTTAAAAACCCCATTCGTATTGTTACTGCCGCATCTTTATTCGATGGTCATGATGCCAGCATAAATATTATGCGCAGAATTTTACAAGATATGGGAGCAGAAGTTATCCATTTAGGTCATAACCGTTCTGTGAAAGAGGTTGTAAAAACCGCCCTCCAAGAAGGTGCTCAAGGTATTGCCATTAGCTCTTATCAAGGTGGGCATATGGAGTACTTCAAATATATGAAGGACCTCCTTGATGAGGCCGGTGCAGGGTATGTTAAAATATTTGGTGGCGGTGGTGGCGTAATTGTTCACGAAGAAAAGGCTGAGCTTGAAGCCTATGGTATTTCTAAAATATTTCACCCGGATGATGGTCGTAAATATGGCCTTGAAGGGATGATTGAATTAATTATTAAAACTTGTGATTTTAACCTCACAGTGGAATCAAAAAAATATAAAGCTAAAAGTGGGACATGGGTTGAGCAAGAGGTTGTTAGTCATAGAGATATAGGCCTAAATTTAACCTGTATTGAAAATGGCGAAGATTTTTTAAGCGATATAAAAAATAAATCTAGTAAAAAACCAATGGTGCTTGGTTTAACGGGTACAGGTGGTGCTGGTAAATCAAGCCTTGTTGATGAAATCGTAAGTCGATTTTTAAATCATTATGAAGATATTAAAATTGGTATAGTTTGTGTGGATCCATCAAAAAGAAAAACTGGTGGCTCATTGCTTGGCGATAGAATCAGAATGAATACTTTAGCTCGAGATAGAGTTTTTATGCGTTCATTGGCATCACGAGGGGCAGGTTCAGAAATTTCAAAATCTTTAAAACCAGTTTTAGACTATAGTAAAGAGTTAGATTTTGATTTACTGATTGCTGAAACCTCAGGTATCGGCCAGGCAAGCCATGCCATTTTAGATGTATGTGACGTCAGTATGTACGTTATGACCTCTGAGTTTGGTGCCCAGAGCCAGTTAGAAAAAATTGATATGATCGACTACGCTGACTTTGTAACAATTAATAAAGCAGACCGTAGAGGCTCACTAGATGCCCTAAGAGATGTAACTAAGCAGTATAAGCGTTCACGTAAAATATTTGATGATGAAACTAAAGTGCCAGTATTTTTAACTCAAGCTTCAAATTTTAACGATTCCGGTGTTAATCAATTATTTTTGGCTCTTAGTGATAAATTAGCTGAGTCAGATTCCAAGTGGAAAATTAATGATGATGTTAAAAACAGTATAAAAGGCAGAACAAAACAAACAGTTGTTCCTCCAGAAAGGCAAAATTACTTGGCCGAAATCACAAATGTTGTAAAAAAATATCATGATAGAACCAAGTCGTTTAAAAATGAAATGAGTAAGCTAGGGTCTTTAATCAATTTAAAAGATGATTTTAATTCAGATACAAAAGAACAATTTGAAGAAAAAATTAGTGAACTTAAATCTAAAATCACAGAAGAAGAATTTGATAGTTTAAGTTTGTTTGATGAATTAATTGAAAAGTACTCTAAAGATGAATTAGTTTATCAAGTAAGAAACAAAGACATAAAACAAAAGCTGACTGTTAAAAGCTTATCAGGAACTAAGATACCAAGAGTGGTAGTGCCTAAGTTTAATGACTGGGGTGAGCGTTGGAGTTATTTAAGGTCAGAAAACGTTCCCGGGAATTTTCCTTACACCGGTGGTGTATTTCCGTTAAAAAGACAGGGGGAAGACCCTCTGAGGCAATTCGCTGGAGAAGGTCCTCCAGAGCGCACGAATAAGCGCTTTCATTTTTTATCAAAAGACTCAGATGTAAAAAGATTGTCTACAGCCTTTGATAGTGTAACTTTATATGGCCACGACCCTGATTTACGCCCCGATATATACGGTAAAGTTGGTGAGAGCGGTGTAAGTATCGCAAGCCTTGAGGATATGAAAAAGCTTTATGCAGGCTTTGACCTCTGCGACCCAAAAACAAGTGTAAGTATGACAATTAATGGTCCAGCACCGATGATACTTGCCTTTTTTATGAACACTGCCATTGATCAGCAGTTAAAAAAAGCTAAAGAGGTAAAGGGCAGTGATTTATCTGACACTGAAGTTTCAGAAATTAAAGCCAAAACTATGAGTACTGTAAGAGGTACTGTGCAGGCTGATATTTTAAAAGAAGATCAAGGTCAAAATACATGTATTTTTTCCATCGACTTTGCTTTAAAAATGATGGGAGACATTCAAAAGTTTTTCATTGAAAATAAAGTGAGAAATTTTTATTCAGTAAGTATTTCTGGTTACCATATAGCTGAAGCTGGTGCCAACCCAATCACACAATTGGCCTTAACCTTAAGTAATGCCTTTACCTATGTTGAGTACTATTTAAATCGCGGTTTAAAAATTGATGACTTCGCAGGTAATTTATCATTCTTTTTCAGTAATGGGTTAGACCCAGAGTACTCCGTAATTGGTCGGGTAGCTAGAAGGATTTGGGCCATAGCTATTAGAGATTTATACGGCGGCAATGAGCGCTCACAAAAATTAAAATATCATATTCAAACCAGTGGTCGTTCGCTGCATGCACAAGAAATTGATTTTAATGACATCCGAACAACATTGCAGGCACTTTTAGCAATAAATGATAACTGTAATTCATTGCATACAAATGCTTATGACGAAGCCATAACAACACCTACGGAGGAGTCTGTAAGGCGAGCACAAGCCATCCAAATGATTATTAACAAAGAATTTGGTATAGCTAAAAATGAAAACCCTTTGCAGGGAAGTTACTTCAGTGAGTGGTTAACTGATAAAGTGGAAGAAGAAGTTATTACTGAATTTATGCGTTTAAATGAGCGTGGTGGTGTACTGCCTTCCATGGAAACTCAGTACCAAAGAAGTAAAATTCAAGAAGAATCCATGTACTATGAGCATTTAAAACATAGTGGTGATTACCCAGTAGTGGGTGTGAATACATTTATTAATCCAAAAACATTGGTAGATGGTTATGTGCCAGAAAAAATTGAAATGGCCAGAGCAACTAGTGAAGAGAAAAAAACTCAATTAGATAATGTAAATACATACAAGAAAAACAACATTGCCCAAGCTGAAGTAGAAATGCAAAAACTTCAGAAAGCCGCTCTAGCAGGTGAAAATGTTTTTGAAGCTTTAATGTCGGCATCTAGGCACTGCAGTTTATATCAAATGACAAAATCCCTATACGAAGTAGGCGGCGAATACAGAAGAAATATGTAATTTAGGCCGTATGAGCGAAGCTCATGTAAGGGCGATATACAAAAGCTTACAACTTGTAGTTAGCCGTAGTAAGCGAAGCTTACGTTAGGCGATAAATTAAAAGCTTATGAGTGTAGCCGCCAGGCGAAACGAAAAGGCAACCCGTCCTGATTGGATAAATAAACCTAAGTAAAAGGTAACGCTCGGTAAAAACCGAAGCCTAGCTTATGAGTCCTATAAGCAATATTTAAGAAAATTTCACATTTTTTTAGGCTTTGTGTGCTTTTTAGACGTATTTAATTCAAAAGCACTAAATATATGGTTTGATTAGCTGCTTTGGGCTATATATATATATATAGTCTAAGCTAAGCACATTCGGGGTTTAGTATCATAATGGGTAAGTAGGGGGATCCAAGATGAGCAAATTATTATTATCAATTTTATTAGCAAGTACGTTAGCCATTACAGCTTGTAATGGAGAAAATGATTCTAAAAGTGCTACTGCAGAAGTGGCAACTAATGATGGCTCTAAAAATGAGCAGCCAGTAAATTCATCGCCATTTATTCCGCCTGAAGATACTATTGAGATTCCAGACGACGAAGAAGAAGATGAAGTAGCTGATGAAGATGAAGTTGCTGATGAAAAAGATGAAGAAGTAAAAGAGGATGTAGAGGAAGATGTAGTTGTTGAAGTGCCGGAGTCACAAGGCAAACCACCATTTATTTCTCCACAATGTCCTAAAATTTCATCTAGCTACACTAAAGCATTAGAAAAATTAAAAAAATATAAGAATGAAATTTTAAATGCTGCCGGTTGTGAAACTTTAGCTGATGCAACTAAAAGGTTAGAAGACGTAGTTACTGACAAAAGAAAAGTTTACGAAGGTATCTTAAAGAGGCACGAAAAAGGTGATATGCTTACTGGTCAGGAAGCCGCAGCGCTTGAAGGGTATGCGACACAAGTTTCTGAAGCCGCCGCAAATATCTTTGACCTTATGGAGGTCACAGACTGTTCTGTTGTTAAAAAGAAGAAGCCTCAAATAGCTAAAACTCTTTTAGGTCTTACATTTGATGCCGTTGGTGGTTTAAGTCAATTTTTAGGTCCTTATGGAGCTCCACTCAGCATAGGTATTACTGCTCTTAAGGGTGTAGTTAACGGCTTATTTAATCATAGTAAAAATAACAGTGGTTATAAATTCGCAGTAACTGAAGAAGGGCGTGATCAGGCGATTACTTACACACAAAACCTTTGCTTATACTACAACTTTAAAAATGAAGCAGATATTTTACTAAACGCAAGCGATAGAAGAGATTCTTACCTAAATTTATTAACTCACCTTAATAGTAAAGTTGATAACTTAACTAGCCCAGGTTTTTGTAACGGTTGTGGTTCTTTAGTTGATATGGTTGATAGTTATGAAGATATAAACCCAATTACTAAACAACTTGTTAGTAAGATTGACAAAGAAACTAAAGAACTTAACCTAGGCACACATATGCTAGATGCTTTACAGACTAGAATATGGGTAAAAGATCAAATGGAAAAACTAGAGATTGAAGAGGACTCTTTTCAAGAAAGTATTGGCCCAGCTATTTTAGGCGCCGAGCTTGAAGATCTTGAAAACTTTCTAATTTATAGAGAATCAGCTGATTTTATGAAGTGGATTAATGATGAGACTTCATCAGCTTATAATTCATTTTCAAAACATGCTGATCAATGGGCCTCTCATGCTTATTTAGATATGGAGTCGGCGGCAAATGGAAATAAAAAAGGATGGGGTTTTAATAGAAAAAGAAATGTTATAATTCCTTATCCAGTGACCTCAATAAGAAGAAAGCCTAATAAAAACACAACGACTTTGTATGAGTTTAAAGAGCTACTGCTTGATGAGAAAACATTGATGCCAAAAAATTCAATGTACGCTGACGCTGAATTAGTTCAAGCTAAGTATAATAAATCTATAAAAGTATTAAAAAATGTAAATAGATTTATTGGGTCGCATAATGAGTACTGTAACTTTTTTAAGTTGGCCGGATATTATGATGCGATATATAACAACTGTAATAACGCAAAGATGGATTTACTTAATGATGCCTTTTTAAGGCAGACATTAGTTGATCCAGGTTTGTCTGACTACTTAGAAAAAAATAAAGAAGCTAAAGAAAGAATTGGAAAGATGACAAATAATTTAGAAGAGTGGAATAAGCACTTAGGTTCATTATTTGGTAAGTGGAGTAGAATTAATAGAATTAGAATTCAGGCTGTACAAAATCCTAAAGATTAATATTTCAAAATAATAATATTAAAAAACCCAAGATTTAAAATCTTGGGTTTTTTAATATAGGGCTTACCACGATTAAAATTGAGTACTTATTTAGTTAATTCATAGATTTTTTCAGCCACATTTATTCCATCACAGGCAGCACTAGTTATACCTCCGGCATAACCTGCTCCTTCGCCACAAGGGTATAGGCCGCTATGGCTAAGAGACTCTAAGCTGTCTTTGTCTCTAGTTATTCTAATAGGGCAAGAGGTTCTAGACTCAACTCCAAAAACTTGTGCCTTTTCATGAATAAAGCCTTTCATATTAGAATTAAATTTTTCAAAAGCATTTTTTAATTCTGTTTGTATTTTATCTGGAAAAAGTGGGTTTAAATTTGTTCCCACAGTGCCTGATAAGCTTGAGGACTTATCAAGCTGGCCACTTTTTTTATTTATAATAAAATCAGTAAGGTACTGGGCAGGTAGCTCTCTATTTCCACCTTCATTAGTTACCAATTTATAAGCTTGTTTTTCAATTTTGCTTCTATATTTTAGTCCAGAAAAAACATCATTAATATCAGGGGGATCAAAGGTGACAACAATGGCAGAGTTGGCATAAGGGGAGTTACGTCGATAGTTGCTCATGCCATTAGAAACCACGGTGCCTGCCTCTGTGCTTGAAGTAAGTACAAAGCCACCCGGGCACATACAAAAGCTGTACACACCTACAGATTTATCAGTATTATTGTAAGTGAGTTTATAATTAGCAGCACTGAGTTTTGGGTGATTGTAATGTTTTTTGTACTGGATTTGATTAATTACATCTTGTGGATGCTCAACACGAAGGCCAATGGCAAAGGGTTTGGTTTCCATATAAACATCTTGTTCTTTAAGTGTGTGAAATAAATCAGTGGCTGAATGCCCACAAGCGAGCACTACATGGTTAGAGTTAAATTGTTTACCTTTGGCAGTAATTACTCCAGTGATATTGCCATTAGCTGTAATGAGCTTTTCCATTTTAGTATTAAAGTGAATTGTACAGCCATTAGCTTCTAAGTAGTCACGCATAATTGGAATGACTCTTCTTATCTTATCAGACCCTACATGTGGGTTACTTAGGTACTCTATTTCTTCTGGTGCTCCGAAGCGCACAAGCTGATTCATTACATATTCAATATGTGGTGATTTAATGCGGGTAATTAGTTTTCCATCAGAAAAAAGCCCAGCGCCGCCTTCTCCGTGGCAAACATTATTATCAGGGTTGAGGTGCCCCTTTCGCCAATATTGCGCAATATCTTTTAAACGCTCTTTAGTTTGTGTACCTTGTTCTAATAAAATACAAGAGATCCCTCTTTCAACCAAGCGTAGGGCTGCAAATAAACCAGCTGGGCCCGAACCCACAATAATGGGCTTTTCCATATTTTTAGGCAGCTTTGATTTTTCTAGATTAAATTTTATTTTAGGGGCTTTGGCGCCTCTAGAGTACAAATCTAGGGTATAGACAAACTCTGGTGTTTTATTTCCTCTGGCATCTAAGGATTTTTTGAGAACTCGGTAGTCACTAAAATTAGGATCTTTTAATTTTAGTTTTTCCTCTAACTCTTCATCAAGCCCAATTTTTAAGTTGGAGATTTTCTTTTTCATAATTTAGAATCTCTTTTTCTGGCCAGATGTTTACTGGCAATAAGATAAGTATAGCCCTGTGGACTGGCTTAGTGAAGTGGAATCTTATCTGCCATGCAATATATACATTAGTAAGCTCTCTGAGCTAACTTGTTTCGAAGGACTACCATTTATAGCGCAGCCGTCCCAAATGGACGGTGCGATATGGATTAGAGTTCCTCAAGAATGTATTCGACTATGGATATGGGTCCATAGGCAGGTTTTCGACAGAATTCAGTTGCCTGTGAGCGGGGATTTGTTAGAACTTTCTTATGGATAAATGGGGATGGATTTTATATTTAGTGCCAAAGAATCTTTTAAGCGTTGTGGTTGGTATCGTTGTAAGCCTTCCACTGCCTAGTTCTTTACGTATTTTTTCAATGAAATGGTTTGCAGCTCGCTATAAAATAAATATGGATGAAGCAGAAAAGCCCATTGAAGAATATAAAAGTATAAATGATCTGTTTACACGAAAACTCAAAGCGGGGATCAGGCCCATTGCTGACAGTGACTTAGTTCATCCTGCAGATTCAGAAATCACAGTGGCTGAAGAGATAAAATCTTTAAATTTTATTCAAGCAAAAGGTAAGAGTTACTCAATAGAAGGTATCTTAGGAAGTGAATTCCATAATTTGGATGAATTTGAAGGTGGTAAACATTTAACATATTACTTATGTCCGACAGATTATCACCGAGTTCACTCGCCAGTGGATGGAGAAATTTTAGGTTACTCTTATGAGCCGGGAAGGCTGTGGCCTGTAAACCCTTGGAGTGTTGAGCATATTAGCCAGTTGTTTGCAGTGAATGAGAGGGTGACGGTTTGGATTAAAACAACTAAAGGTGTTATTGCAGCTACACTAGTTGGTGCTACAAATGTTGGTAAAATGACTTTAAGTTTTGAACCAAAATTTGTAACTAATAATAAGCACTTTAGAAAGCCTGAGACTAAAATTTATAACGAACCTAAGTTAATAAAAAAAGGTGATGAATTAGGGATATTTAATATGGGAAGTACAGTGTTGCTATTTTTGCCAAAAGGTTTGGCTGACGATCTTAATATTACTTTACCTAAAAAAGTTAAGTACGGCGAAAAATTACATTAGTAATTAAAAGCACCTATGGCCCGTGCCCCAGATTTGCTGCTATAATGTCTTATTTTTCACACATTATTTATAAAAAATACAGTTCTCATTTAAAGCATATTTTTTAATCAATTTATGTTAAACTAAACTTACTTCTGAAAAACTCTAACGCTATTGCCTTCTAATTTGATTGCAGGTTTTGTGAGGCTGGAAAATCTACTTTTAAAGCTTTAGAGTAACTTGTGTTGACATCAATTAAGGCAGAGCAACATCTGCGGAGGGAGAGTTAAGTGTTAAAAGTTTTAAGCTTTATTTTTTTAATAACTCCTAACTTACTGGCGGGTGAATTAAAGCCTATGACATGTCAATATGATGGCAAGATAAAAAGTTATTTAGAAAATGATTTTTCTAAAGGTTACCCAAGAGACGTAGTGTATAAATGTGGTTATAATTGTTTATCTTTAGATGATTCATACGTGCAAATCATGGGTACACATCAAGTTAAAGTGACCTCTTTAAATTCAGAAGCTCATAGAACAGTTTGCCAGGGAGTTTTACTAAAAAAAACAAGGTTTGGCTTTGATATTAACAATATCAATTCCTTTTACGCTCACTCTTCTGAAACTCCAGAGGTTAAAAAATGGGCTCATTTAAATGGTCGCAATACTAATATTGAAAAGCAGCTCACCAAAAAATTAATCAAAGTTCTAGATGAGGTGATTCAGGGCTATAAGCTTGCTGGGACTAGTGATAGCCCAGTCAGTGAAAGCTTTATGAATAGTGCTCGTGTTCTTGAGGAAATAAAAAATGAATTAATTAGTAACAATTTAGTAAGCTTAACAAAATGGTTGTATAACGATCTGAATCAATTTGATCAAGGGAGTTATGAATATCTAACTCTAATTATACTTCATGAACATGCAAAATGGTTACAGTAGTAGTCGGCCAATTTTCCATGAAGTGATAGATGAGTCCGTTTTTATATGTATTGCTTTAGAATGATAAGAACCTCAGTTGGAATCAAAAAAAAGGCCTCTAAAATAATTAGTGGCCTTTTTTTTAAAATATTTAACTTATATTATCCTCTTCTAGGCTTACGAGGCTTACGTGGCTTATTTGGTTTACCAGGTCTTCTGTCACCTCTACCAGGCTTTACACGATCTCTGTCGCCTCTTCTTCTTTCACGCTCAATACGGTCACGTCTTTGGCGTTCGCTACGTTCGCGCTCAATGCGGTCACGCTGTCTACGCTCACGTTCGATGCGGTCACGCTGTCTACGCTCACGTTCGATGCGGTCACGCTGTCTACGCTCACGTTCGATGCGGTCACGTCTTGCGCGTTCTCTGCGTTCGCGCTCAATGCGGTCGCGATTAATACGATCACGATGTGTACGGTTATTGAGAATAGCTTGGTTAACTTCAGGTAAGAAAACATTGTTGAGTTCATTTAAAACAATTCTTTCGTATCTGCAAAGATCTCTGTTTGGGTTGCGTCTTTCACCACAGTGAAGATTAAAGCGGCGATGATCTCTTTCATTAATGTCTGCTATAATAGCACGCTTTACGAAAGGTAGTCTTCCATTGAATCTGTCAAGGTTCGCTTGTGCAGTTCTTTTTCTTACTCTTTCAATTCTGCAAAGATCTCTGTTTGAGTTATCTCTACGGCATTGTAGGTCTCTCATTCTTTGTTTTGGAATGTTTTTAAGATCTTGTAGCATTTCTAAGCCAAGAGCTCTGTCACTCCCATGACCGTGATGTGATCTGTTGTTATGTGCAAATGCCGGCACTGACATTAGTGCAAGTGTTAGTAGGATAGTTAATTTTTTCATTTAGGGCCCTCCCTGAAAAGTCGTTGGATTGAGCTTAAGTTATCTTTACAGAGGTGAACTGTCAAATCGAGAGAATCTTAAGTGACTGTAAATACATTTGTTTTTCCATTTTTCTAGTGACTTTTTGTCACTGAAAAACAGTATAATGGTGTCAGAATATATAAATATCCAACTCATATTGAAGCTACTAGCAGAGCATTTTGACACCATAAATTTATAATTAAAATGAATAAAATTGAATTTATTTTAAATTAACTACGGATATATCCTTTAAAGGTATTTTGGGTAGGCTATAGATGTGTTTTTGACTTGAGTGAATAATTAACCTGATATTCACCCTAGCACTGTTTGGTAAGTAAAAAATTAATTTATAAAAATGAACTACTGGGTAAATTGATTACACAGCTCGCTTTGGCTTCAGTGACACTAAGATCACTTCTTGGGCAATGGCTATATGAAGTGAGTTTGTGTATAGGTGTCCACGCCGGTCGAACACTTATGGATTTATCATTTATTATTTTTAGTGTTTTAAGTAAAAGCTCGTGGTCACAATCTTGTAACTCCACGGCATTTAACCAATGGTTAGCTTTGGACCAACTTTCATCTTCTAAAAATTTAATGCTAGGTGTATTTTTAAACAAACATTTGTAGCTTAAAAAAAGCTCTTTCTTTTTAACTAATATTTCAGGAAGTTTTTCAAGTTGTGCTAAACCGACGGCGGCATTAATATTGGCCATTCTATAGTTGTAGCCAATTTGATCATGATTATATAGGTAGGGGTGAGTTTGTTTGGCTGTAGTTGATAAATGTTTTGCTTGTTCTGCAAGAAGTTGATCGTTGGTAACAATAACTCCACCAGCTCCACAAGTTGTAATCTTATTGCCGTTAAAGCTAAATACACCACCTGTTCCAAATGAGCCAACATGTTTGTTTTTATACTTTGTGCCCAGAGCTTCGGCGGCGTCTTCTAGTAATATAATACCAAACTCATCGCAAATATTTTTACACTCTTGAAGTTGGGTCGCTTTTCCGAATGTATGCATGACAACCAAAGCTTTAATTGGCTTGCCAGTGGCCTTATTAATGCATTGATTATTTTTAAGGGTGGATATTCCGGTTAAATAAGTTTTCAATTTTTCTGGATCTATAGTTAAAGTGGGGTCATCTGAAATATCGATAAAATGAGGAGTGGCATTACAGTAGGATATGGCATTTACTGTAGCTATAAATGTAAAGCTTTGTGTGAGCACTTCATCGCCGGGTCCAATGCCGGCACTTAAATAAAGGGTATGTAGAGCTGAAGTTCCAGTGCTTGTGGCAATTGCAAACTTAGCTCCGCTAATGTCTTTAATTTTCTCTTCAAAAGCTGAGACGAACTTACCAGCAGTTGAGACCCAGCCAGTTTCAATGCACTCAGTGAGGTATTTAAGCTCATTGCCTTTAAGTTCTGGTTCGCACAAGCCTACGCGATGAGGAAAGCGTTTTTCTAAAATATTGATAAAGTCTGCATATGGAAATGACAAAATAAAAGTCCTTTACATTAGGGTCTGTTGACAATTCATCTAGCCACTTAACCGACTAGATGAATTGTCAACAGACCCTAGTTTGTAATTTATTTTATCAGAGACTTTTATTATATTTAAGGAAGTAGGGGTTATACTAGACGTTACAAATAAATTGAACTTTAAGACTCTTCGCCGTCATCGCCAATAGCTTCAACAGGGCAGCTTTCTAAGGCCTCAATGCAAGCTTCTTTTTCTTCCTCGCTTTGTGGCTGTTTAGTTACAAAAGCATGACCATCGTCCTCATCCATACCGAAGTGATCTGGAGCTGCCATTACACAGGCATCACAAGCAATGCACTCCTTATCGACATAGTATTTGCCGGCAATATTTTCTTCAAATTTATTGGTTTTATCAGCCAAAATATATGCCTTTAAAAAAGTGAGTTTATAAGTTCAGACCTATTTAATATCATTATTTAACAGTATAGAGCAAGTGTATAGTATTTCTAGGTAAATAGATATTACAGGTGAGGGCTTCTTAAGTTGCATTTTAAATGAATTCTAGTTAGATTGCCTCTAATTTTAGGTGGTAGGAATGGCTATGGATTTCATTAAAGAAACACAAAGACGAAGAACTTTCGCCATTATCTCCCATCCAGATGCCGGAAAAACCACTATTACCGAAAAAATCTTATTTCAAGGTGGAGTCATCCGTGAAGCCGGTGAAGTAAAAGGTAAGTCTGGCACAAAGGCCGCCACATCCGACTGGATGACTATGGAGCAAGAGCGTGGGGTGTCTATCACTTCAAGTGTTATGCAATTTGATTTCAGGGGGTTGCGCGTAAACCTACTAGATACCCCGGGCCATAAAGATTTTGGTGAAGATACCTACAGAACACTAATAGCTGCTGATTGCGCGGCTATGTTGATTGACTCAGCCAAAGGTGTAGAAAAACAAACGAGAAAGCTATACGAAGTTTGTAAGCTTAAAAAAATGCCCATTTTTACATTTGCCAATAAAATGGACCGCGAGGGCAAAGAAGCTTTAGAGATTGTTGATGATGTTGAAAGCACATTAGGCATTAAATGCTACCCAGTAACTTGGCCCATTGGTATGGGTGATCTGTTTGCAGGGCTTTATCATAGGCTTGAGAACAAAGTCTATCACTATACTAAGGGTACAGTTGAACCAGAAATTTTTGATGTTACTGGCTGGCAGGATGAAAAAATCAAAGCCATATGCCGCGAAGACTTCATATATGACCGATTTTTAGAAGAAATGGAGTTATTAGAGATTGCCATTGATCCTTTTAGCAAAGAAGAGTTTTTAGCCGGTAAAGTTTCTCCCATGTCTTTTGGGAGTGCCAAGTTTAATTGGGGTGTAGATATCTTCTTAGAGATGTTTGCAGATTTCGCTCCAGAACCTCTGGCTAGGCATAACCGTGAAGGTGAACTCATAGAGCCACAAAGTAAAAAATTCTCAGGTTTTGTTTTTAAAATACAAGCCAATATGGATCGCAAACATAGAGATAGAGTGGCCTTTGTTAGGGTTTGCTCGGGCCAGTTTGAGCGCGGTATGAAAGTACTCCATGTTCGCTTAAAGCGTGATTTACGTTTATCTTATGCTACCCAATTTATGGCTCAAGACCGTGAAACTGTTGAGCAAGCCTTCCCCGGTGATATTGTAGGTGTTACCGATACGGGAAATTTTCAAATTGGCGATACTATTACTTCCGGGCAAAAGTTTATGTACCCTGATATGCCAAGATTCTCGCCTGAGGTTTTTGCAAAGTTAAGTATTAAAGATCCGCTTAAGCGTAAGCAAATGCAAAAAGCAGTTTTACAATTAGGCGAGGAAGGGACAGTGCAAATATTTTTTGACCCCTTTGTAGGAATTCAGGACCCAGTGATAGGTGTTGTGGGTGAGTTACAGTTTGATGTGTTATTGTATAGGCTAAATGATGAGTATGGCCTGGAAGTTAAGCTTGATAAACAGCCATATACCGTAGCCAGGTGGGCCAATAAAATTGATGGTTCGCCAGTGGGTAAAGCTATTAATGGTGGCACATTATATAGAGATATGGCTGAAAACCCAGTGGTATTACTTAATCGCGAGTGGGACTTGCGTTGGTTAGAAAAAGAAAACCCGGAACTCGAATTTAAATCTACGGCGGGATTATAGTTATGTCAGGGTCTATTTTAATTGGGCTTTGTGGTGGTAGTGGTTCTGGTAAAACTACTTTGGCTAGGCAGCTACAAAAAATGTGGGGCTTCGAAAATTCAGGTATTCTTTTTCAAGATGCTTATTATATTGATCAAAGTGAAAGTTTTGATCATGATGGCGGTTCAATAAACTACGATCATCCTGATGCATTAGATTTTGACTTAATGTACGAAAATTTAGTGGAACTTAAAGAAGGTAAGAATGTAGAAATTCCTATTTACGATTTTGGTTCACATAAAAGAAAAAAAGAACGCTTGCTCTTTCCCAGGAAAAAAATAATTTTAGTTGATGGGATTTTACTTTATTCGCAAGAAAAAATAGTATCAATACTAGATCATCAGATTTTTGTAGATACTCCAGAGAAAACTCGCTTGGATCGCAGAATACAAAGGGACACTGTCGAGCGCGGCAGAACAAAAGAAGGGGTGCTAAGCCAGTTCTTTGCCCATGTGAAGCCTATGCATGATCAATTTATTGAGCCTTATAAAACATCTGGCCTAGTTGTTTCAGGCTTAACCCCATTAGATGAACTAGTTGAGAGTGTCTCAAAATCTATCAACGGCTTGTAAAATAATTGTTCAACTTAATTAAGTTATTAACTGTCTAACTCTAATTAGATATAGAAATCATAATTTTGCCAGCGGTAACTGATTTATTTAAAATAGCGATTAAGATTTATTGCCTTTAGTTTTGACAGTATCACGGTAAATTTATCAAAAGAAAGTTCTAAATTAGTAAATATTTTTTACAGGGCTATGGCCTTGTACATAATATATCTGTTTTAGAGAACCTAGACCTTTTCAGTTTGGTCTGTAGATTGCTTTGTATAGGAGTGATTGTTGATTAATAAAATTTCGGGAGGAATTAAAATGGGTTTAAGTAAATTGAAAATTGCTGTGGTTGCAATTTTAGCACTGAATTTAATAGCATGTGCAGGAAATATGGAATCTTATAATGACTTAGTAGACACTTCTAATAAAGCTGCTAGTACACCAATAGTAGTGGACGAAGGTGTTTCTGAAAAGACACAGACCTTAATAGCAGAGGTTAACGCCGGCGAACAAACAACAAATAAGTTGTTCGCTGATATCGAAGATCAAGAAAAAAAGATGAAGGTAATGAATGTACTCAGTTTTTTATTGGCTTTACCATTTAAAACTACAAATGATGATGCCACTTTACAGAAAATTAAAAATCCAATTACATCAGTATTAAATAAAGTATTAGCTGTTGTTGATAAAGCTTATACATTAGATGATAACTTAAGGTTAAAGCTCGAGGAAATAGCTTCACAGCTAAACCCAGAGATTCCATCACATCAAAAAGCATTAGTAAAAATAGATGAACTTCATATTAAGTTAAACTCTTTTGAGGACAAGCTAGATAATATCTCTGAAAGACTTAAAGAAGGTGCCGATAAGATTTTATTAAAAATAAAGCTTAAAAAAGCCACTTACACTATAATTGATCCTAGGAGATGGTTACTGAGTAAGGCACAAGAGTATTTTGATGAGTTTAAAATAGATATGGATCAATTAATGCTTTAAGTAAATTTTACAGATAAATATCAAGTATATGGGCTAGGCACTGGGGTGCCATAGCCTTTTTTTATGCCAAAATCACTGCTACCTTCGCAGTATATAGGCTATGACAAGTTCTGACTCAGAGCTGACATAGATGGTTTTTAAAACCTACCAAATTATGCTAATTTAACCGCTATGCGGTTGTACGTTGTATTAATAGGATTAGTAGCATCAATGGCCTTTTTTATGGGTTATGTGACATTGACGGTTAAAAATAACCTGTCACAAATCCCTATGGGGACAGACGAAATCGTACAGGTGAAAAAAAGCTTTGAGCAGCAAGTAGCTCCCATTGCAGTATTAGATTTTAAGGCACTTTATTATTTACCAGGTCAAATTAAATTACTTAACCCGCTTTATACATTAACCAGTTATACATCATTTAACCTTAGGGGAGAGTCAGGTAGCCCTAAGTGTAACCCGAGCTACTCTTCATCAGAGGTTAGAAATTTTTTTAATAAAAAAGAATTAATGTGGAATGAATATATTTGCGGCAATGTCTCAAGGTTACCTTATGATTTTTTTATTAAAGAGCCTTATGTTCACAGCAGTGGTTTTAGTTATCCTTACTTAGCATATAAAATTGGTAAGCCCATATTTACAAATGAAAAATGGATAAGAAATAACATCCCATTATTTCATGTAACTGAATTGAAAGAAATTTCTAATAGAATCGGTAGGCTTGATGGTTATTACTCAATGTTAGCTGATTTTTCTAGGCGTTCATTGATTGATTTACTTAAGTCTGAAGCGGCAATATTATCTAATGATAAGTACTTAGTCAGGACTTACAAAAGGACCAATACCTACGGTTTAGTTTATAAAGTATATAAGCGAGCCCACCTAGAGGCTTTTTTGGATTCTAGCCGTTATAAAGTTGTGCGCTGGACTCTTGGTGAGAAATGCTCTTACCGAGAGGGTAAAGTGTGTTGGTTGTACTCACCAACTCCGTTGTCTAAATTCATAAGCCAATTTTCAAGCCTCCTTTTTTACGCTTTATTAGGTGTTTTATTTATTATTATGTGGATGATTTTAAATAAAATTAAAGGAGATAACCAAGATAATGAAAATAGAAAAATGGCACTTCGAGTTTTAACTCATGAATTTAGGACTCCTGTAACAAGTTTGATTTTGCAAATGGAAAATTTAACCAGAGATCCTGATAAGTTCCCAGAAGAAGTGGTCAATCAGCATTTAAAAATTAAAGATAGTGTTTATCGCTTAAAACGTTTAACAGAGATGAGTCAAAAGTACCTCAGGGCTGAATCTAAAAATAAAAGTTTAGATTTTAAATATCAAAACATAAGCTCTATAAATACTTTTTTTGCAGAGATTGTTAATGACTTTGATGCCGGCGTAATCTTTAAGCCCTTAGATGTAGATGCAGGTTTTTGTCTTGAACCTTATTGGATAAATATTTGCGTTCGTAACTTGATTGAAAATGCCATTAAGCACGGTAAGCCATCAATTCAAGTTAAATTAAAACTAGTAAGTAAATCTCTTGAAATTATGGTTATGGATGAAGGGGACTCAAGCTCTTTGAATTTTAACAGAATCACAGGTGCCTTTATTAAAGGTAATCAAAGTGAAGGTATGGGTTTAGGTTTAAATATTGTAAGTAAAACAATTAAAGATATGGGTGGTAAATTTTATTTATTAAAAGAGCCCACTCGTTTTTTTATTAAAATAAAGGAAGGTAAAAGTCATGAGTAGAATATTATTAGTAGAAGATGATATTAATCTAGGTGAATCATTAAAACAGTACTTAGAGTTTGAAAAATTTCATGTGGACTGGGCTCAAAACTTAAATGCCGCTGGAAACTTTTTAAACAGTACAAAGCCTGATTTAGTTATTCTTGATTGGATGCTTCCTGATGGGCAAGGCATTGATTTTTTAAAAACTACGCGCAAAGATCATTTAAGTTTACCAGTCATTATGCTAACAGCCCGGACAGAGCTTGTAGATAAAATTATTGGCCTGGAAACAGGTTCAAATGATTATATAACCAAACCTTTTGAGCCTAGAGAATTGGTGGCTAGAGTTCGAGTGCAGCTCCGTAATGACCCTGTCGAGCAGAAAACCAGTTCCATAATTAATGTGAATGATATCGTTATAGACTCTGAACAAAGAATAGTGACTAAAAGTAATGAGAAAGTTGAGCTAACTAAAATGGAATTTGATTTGCTTAAACTATTAGCAGAGGTTCCTAATAAAGTTTTCTCACGTGAAGAGATTTTAAATAAGGTATGGGGGTTTGAGAACTTTCCAACCACTAGAACTGTAGACACGCATATTTTACAACTTAGACAAAAACTCAGTGATGGCCTTTTTGAGACCGTGCGCGGCATAGGTTATAAGTTAAAACTAGAAATAGATTAACTATGAGTTGTCATTGAACTGACAATTAATATGTTGGCCTCTAGTATATTTATTACAGATGCGATGAACAACATCTTAAGTATGACATGTTTATACATTCTTCTCCTCCCTAGGCCCCTGTAAAAAGGGGCCTTTCCTTTTTAAGACTTAAAATCCATTCACATTTAATGTATTAAAAGATCATGAATACCTATCCTGCTCAAAGGGCTTTAGTTTTTGCTTTTAAAAAAGAAGCAGCAAGTTTTCTTGAAAAGTTAAAACAGGCACAAAAAATTAAGTTAACAAACTCTACTACTTACTGTGGTGAGTACCTGGGGCTACCCACTGTAGTTGTTATTACTGGCTGCGGTGAGGCTGCAGTGTACAAGGCAACTAAAGAGGTACTAACAATATTTAGTGAGCTCACATCTGTTTATAACCTCGGATTTGTCGGGGCCATATCTGATATTTATGACATTGAAGATGTTTTACAGGTGGGGCAAGTGTTTACTGAAGAGGCAGAATTAATTGAGCAAAAAATAATGTTACATAATACTTTGCCAATAGTTAAGTGTATTACAAACAGTAAGCCTGTTGAAACTATTGAGCAAAAACTAAAAATTAGTGATAAATGTGATGTAGATATTGTTGATATGGAAGCCGCTGGATTTTGCCGGGCATTAATAAATTTCGAGGGAAGTATTTCTTTGATTAAAATTATTTCTGATTTGGCCGAAAATGATTTTAAAGACGAAGTTATAAAAAAATCAGGTATATTAAGTGAGAAACTAAGAAAGGGTTTTGAGCGAGCTCTTGCTAGCCAAGTGTGAGATTAAAGAGCGATCAGGCCTTCAACACCAGCGGCTTGTTCATATATGGCGATCACATGGTCGGCACTATCGAGTTCAATGGTAATAGTGACACTTGTGTAATTACCTTTGCTTGAGGCTTTTTTTTCAAGAGGGTGGCCAGGGAAGAGTTTTTCTACTTCAGAAATTTTTTCTTTTGGAACAATAAATTTAAATACATAGGCTGTAGGCCATTCATATTCAGATTCTAGTAACCCCTTAAGTTTTTCCATTTTTCCATCACTAGTCATAGAGATAATTATTTACAAAAATTCTGCTCGGGAGCAAGGAAAGACTTGTCATTACAGGTAGCTAACGCTGAGCAGAAAGTAATTAATAACGCTAATAGGATTGACTCTTAATGGAGGAAGACCTAGTTTAGCCACAGATCATTTGCCGCGGGGTGGAGCAGCCTGGTAGCTCGTTGGGCTCATAACCCAAAGGTCGTCGGTTCAAATCCGGCCCCCGCAACCAATTTTAAGACATGGAAAGACGCAAAACCCAAAAAATCCTACGATTCTAAATACTTAATATCATTACAACCCAAGGGTTGATTCAAAGAGTTTATTTCAAGAAATGTCCCCAAATTTCGGACCCTGGTGCATTTTGGTGCGCGCAGTGGTGCGGGCAAAGCCCCGATGTTAACTGGTTGCGGGGGCCGGATTTGAACATACACTCCAAATATGCTTTTTTCTCAAGGCTACGGTCTTTTTTGTAAGCTTCATTTTTTGAAATTTAAGAACTTATGGAGGAAAATAATATGGATCTACACAATTAATGGTGGGTGATTACGTAAAAGCCTTTTAACCCAAATCAGAATTTGGACCAAAAAATTCCACCCCAAAAATCAAATTTTAAAAATTTAATTTTTTTAACACAATTTCCCATGGGGATTTTGTGAAGGCGCATTGTTGCGTCTTTTTTTTGT
>Ga0114957_1000563_pt1 | contig 46977 bp, 30 predicted proteins | sample BantaG_FD_87175 | JGI IMG/M metagenome (GOLD analysis project Ga0114957, IMG submission 87175) | Marine algal microbial communities from Bantry Bay, Ireland - BantryBay_4 metaG | ecosystem: Host-associated > Algae > Red algae > Unclassified | place: Bantry Bay, Ireland | collected 2014-11-21 | reverse complement strand
TTATTTTTTGTGCGTACGAGTCAATTTTTTTGAGAATAGCCTTAGCTATTTGAAGAAAAATTGGCGAAGTAATCGCAAAAAAGAAGCATTCAAAAATGTAAATGAATTTATTACACAGTGTACTTATTACACAGTCTACTTAATACACAGTGTACTTAGTTGGCTCTCTGGCATTTATTGTTAAAAGGAAGTCAACAGTCAATGACTTTAACAACTTCGTTAAGCGCCAACAGTCAAAAAATGCAAATTAATAACTAAACTGAAGAAAAGGAATGGTCGATCATAAAGAAAACCAACCCAAGCAAATAAATATCTGGCTCCCTTTGCTACTGGCATTGGTGATGGTTGGTGGTATGTTGATCGGAAACGGCATGCAGAAAGCTCCTGTCATTAGAATTTCTTCAAATGATAACCTGCAAATTGGTACGGTCAATGAATCGGGTAGGGTAGAGGAATTGATCCGTTACATTGATTCTCGCTACGTGGATGATGTCGATAGAGAAGCACTCATTGAAAAAGCGATTACCAACGTTTTGGGCGACCTCGACCCACACTCCAACTATATTTCTGCTAAAGAACTCAAGGCGGTCAATGAACAACTGGATGGAAACTTCGAGGGAGTTGGTATTGAATTCCTGATTGTAGAAGATACGATTGTAGTAGTGGCACCAATAGTTGGCGGCCCATCTGAGAAAGCTGGAATAATCGCCGGCGATAAAATTGTTGAAATAGGAGACTCCCTTGTTGCCGGACAGGCTTTCGCCAATTCTGATGTGGTGAAGCAACTTAAAGGTGAAAAAGGAACTAAAGTAAAAGTTGGTGTACTGAGAGGAAGAACGAATGAGTTACTTAGCTTCGATATCACCCGCGATCAAATCCCTTTGAATAGTCTGGAAGTGGCTTATATGTTGGATGACAAAACGGGTTATATCAAACTAAATCGGTTTAGCTCGACTACCTACAAGGAATTTATGGCAAGCTTAGAAGATCTTGTAGATAGTGGAAATATGGTAGACCTGATATTGGACCTCCGTCAAAACCCAGGTGGCTATTTGCGGGAAGCGACCAGTATGTTGAGCCAAATGGTGGAAGATACGGACAAGCTGATCGTTTACACGGAAGGTAGAACCACCAAGCGAAGTGATTACAAAACAACCGGCAAAACTTTTTTCAAAATTGGAAAAATTGCCATACTAATCGATGAAGGATCGGCATCTGCCAGCGAAATTGTTGCGGGTGCTATTCAGGATTGGGACAGAGGTATCATTGTGGGTCGCCGCTCTTTTGGAAAAGGTTTGGTACAGGAACAATACGATTTGAAAGACGGTTCCGCCCTTCGACTCACCGTAGCCCGGTACTTCACACCTTCTGGAAGATGTATCCAAAAATCTTATGACGACCTTTCTGCCTATGATGGTGACGTGGTCAAACGTTTTAATAGCGGCGAACTCTTCCATGAAGACAGTTTAGTTAGAACGGATAGTGATACCACAGCATTTTATACAGAAGATGGTCGTGTCGTTTATGGAGGAGGAGGAATCTCTCCTGACTTTTTCGTTTCGATTGATACCACGACTTATGATAATTATTACCTGGAGTTAAGAGCATTGTCTTCGCAGTTTGTTTATCGCTATGCCTCGGATCATCCATCTGATTTCAAATATGAAAATCTGAATACATTTAAAAATAAATACAGCGTCGATGATCAGGTATTAGAAGCCTTCAAAAAATATGCAAGCGAGAATGGTGTCGCATATGACGCAAAAGCATTTGCCACGGCTAAGTCACGAATCAGTCAGCTGCTAAAAGCACGTTTTGCCCGACAGCTATTTCGCGAAAAAGGATTTTATTCTGTTTGGAATGAAATAGATCCGGTGGTGGTGAAAGCGATGGAATTGTTGAAGGAGGAGAATCCGCTTTCGGTGCAGAAGTAGACGAGGAATTTTTGAATGGGTTGAATGGTTGAATTTTGAATCAGTCCGCTGACGTGGGGGCACGGATTTGACGGATAAGGACGGATTTTTTCGTGAGACGTGAAGCCTATATCGTAATCTGAGAAAAACAATCAGAGCGCACTAAAACAAAAAAAATCCGTCAAATCAGTGTTCTATTCACGTTACAGGGCCTATTCAAAATTTAAAATTCACCCATTCAACATTCTTATCCTGACTCCCGACTCCTCAACATCAAAAACAATGAAACAGCACCACCTATTCCTATTCCTACTGCTACTAACCACCACCTCCCTAACTGCTCAGCAAGATACCATCTCGCTAGACAAAACAAAAGAGACCTTCTGGGAAATTGAAAAAGACCAGCAGATACTTTGGAAACTGGCGGACGAAACCCGTCTGCCACACGAAGATAATATTGAACTGACCGGACAAAAAGTGGCTGCCATCATTAGCTACAAAGTAGATGAGAAAAAACACCTGGAAGTTGAACGCCACATTATTTTTCCACAGCTCAGAGTGAATATAAACTCCGGCGCCAACAAATGGACCGCTTATCGCGCCTACCTCAAGGATGATTATTCCGATCAGTTTTTACCAAGCATTGTTGTGAATAACAAAACCTTTCAACCCGGAGCGGTAAAGGAAGTTCGGATAAGTGGTATGCTGGACATTAGCCATGAGCCAGCATCCGGACTTGGCCTGCATCGGACTTTCGTGCCATCTATGACAGAGCGGCTTTTTGTAGAGGAATGGACCCTGACAAACGAAAGCGATACCATTAAAAATCTTCAATTTGGAAATGTTCAGTTTCAACAAAAACTAGTGGGACTACAAGGAATGTACACCCGCGAAGTGTACTCAGATGCAGAGGAAGAAGCGATTGATTTAGCGCCCGGTTCAAGTTATACCTTTGCCATTTATACCCTAGCTTATCTCAATGATGAACCCAAAATAACATCAAGCTCAAAAGAGGTTTTGACTCAAAGAGAATTGTATTTGGGCGCCATTTGGGATAACCTGATTCTGGAAACACCAGACCTGATTTTGAATACTTTATTTGCTTTTTCAAAAGTACGGGCATCCGAAAGTATCTTCGATTCACCAATGGGTTTGGTGCATTCGCCCGGAGGTGGACGCTACTACACCGGCATATGGGCCAACGATCAGGCAGAGTATTCCGGTCCCTTTTTTCCATACCTTGGATACGATATAGGGAATGAAGCAGCAATGAATGCCTATCGGAAATTTGCTCAAAATTTACCTGCTGATTATAGCAATGTTTTTGCTTCCTTTGAGATGGGAGGTGAGCTGCCATGTTGTGGAAGTGATCGGGGAGATGCTGCTATGATTGCCTACGGCGCCAGCCAATATGCCCTGGCAATGGGGGACCCCAAAACAGGAGAAGAACTCTGGCCCATGATCGAGTGGTGTCTGGAATACTGCAAGCGCCAAAAAAATGAAGCTGGTGTCATCAAATCAGATAGTGACGAAATGGAAGGTCGAATTCCGACTGGTGAGGCGAACCTGGCCACTTCATCACTGGCCTTTGGTGGATGGAAAACGGCGGCATTATTGGGCACTGCGTTGGGGAAATCAAAAAAACAAATTGCTGCTTATGAAATGGAAGCTGCTGCCTTGCGTCAATCGATAGAAAGCTACTTCGGCGCCGACATTGAAGGTTTGCATACCTACCAATATTTTGAAGGACATCCGTTTTTACGCCATTGGATTTGCCTGCCACTGGTGATGGGAATTGACGAGCGAAAGGAAGGAACACTAGATGCTTTGTTTTCTAAACTCTGGGCAGACAACGGCGTGAAAGTAGAATTCAACCCTGACTTGAAAGAACCCGACTTGTTTTGGGATCGCGGTACCTTATATGCCTTCAGAGGTGCTTTTATTGCTGGAGATTCTGATCGCGCCATGCCCAAATTGCAAGCTTATTCAAAAACGAGGCTATTGGGCTTTCACGTACCTTATGTTGTGGAAGCCTGGCCGGAAGGAAATATGGCGCATCTCTCTGCTGAAAGTGCCTTGTACTGCCGGATTTTTACAGAAGGACTCTTCGGTATTCGCCCCGTTGATTTTAAACGGTTTAAACTAAAACCTCAAATACCATCTGGTTGGGAAAAAATGGCGCTTCGTAATATAAAAGCGATGGGTAGCTCCTTTGATATTTATGTGGTGCAAAAGAGCCAGCGATTGAAGATTCTTGTCTTGCAAGATGGCAAGCCAATCTTTAACGAGGTGAGGTTGACCGGAGAGGAATTTGAGGTGGAGTTGAAGTATTGAAAAGGCCGTTACTGTTAGCAAGCAGTACCTGCTTTAAGACCGAAGACGGGAAACTTCGGCCGGCCTTCCGCCTACTGAACGGAGTCCCTTAGCAAACGGCTGATTAGTTAGAAAAGGCCTTAAAAACAAAAGCGAGATAATCGCTGGTAAAAGCAATCATCTCGCAATAAATTAAAAGTAGTTTATCTGCTGACCGAAGTAAGCAAAACAAAAATAGGCTTTTTTTGAAAAAGAAACCGAACAAATTGAAAAAATGTAAAATTATTTCGATCAGTTTTTCAAAAAATTCCCCTTCCTCAAGAGAAAGTTGTATGCTTAGCGCCTATTTTTTAGCTATACGTCTAGCCTCTTTAAAATATTTTATAGGTACCCAAAGCATTCCAAAGCATTCTCCGTCCTCTTTTCCCAGATGTTTGTGATGCACCTTATGTGCTTTCCTAATGGCTCTGAAGTATATCTTATCGGTCTTTCTCATCCACTTAAATCGCTGATGAATAAAAATATCATGCACAAAGAAGTAGGCAAATCCATAGATCGTTATCCCCAGCCCAATCCAAAAGAGATAGTTATAATCCGCCAGCATACCAAAATACAGCCCCAGAATACCTGGCGCGGCAAAAATCAGAAAGAAGGCATCATTCCGTTCAAGAAAATGATCGTGATTGGGTTGGTGGTGATCTTTATGTAAAGTCCAGAGAAGGCCATGCATAACATATTTATGCGTGCCCCAGGCTACCGCTTCCATGATCAGGAAAGTGGCAAGTGTGATGGCGATATTTGTGATGTACATGTTTATTGTTTTTTTTGGAGGGGTGCGGCGTCAGGTGTCGGGAGTCGGTACCCGTAGAACGCGGAGCTCCGCGTTCGCGTTGCCTGAACCCCCGATCCCTCACTAATAGCTCTTCAAAGCATTAAACTGATGCCGCATCAACGATTTAAACATCAATCCAAATTTACGGGTGTTTGGAATTCGGATTCGTTCATTCATGACGCGATCAGCAGGGGTTGCTTTTATTTTTAAAAATAATTTTTTATAATAAATGTAGGCGATATAGACGCCTCTTCTGGCACCTGTAGGCAACGCTTTTATACTATCAAAAGCAATATTAAAATCGGATTCAATTTCAGCTTCAATCTCCTGTTTATCTGATAGAGAAAATTGTTGAAGATTGACACCGGGGAAGTAGCTGCGTCCCAGGGTTTCATAATCAGCTTTTACATCACGCAGGAAATTTACTTTTTGAAAAGCGGCTCCCAGTTTCATGGCGCCAGGTTTGAGTTGTTCGTATTTTTCGCTGTCGCCTTTCATGAATACGCGCAGGCACATGAGACCAACTACTTCAGCAGAACCCAAAATATACTTCTGATACTTTTCTGCGGTGTAAACGGTGTCTTTTTTTAAGTCCATTTCCATGCTTTTCAGAAAAGTGTCGATCAGTTCCCATTCGATGTTGTATTCGTGTACTACTTTCTGAAAACTATTTAGAATCGGGTTCAAGCTAATCTTACTTTCAATTGATTCGACCGTTTCCTTTCTGAATTTTTCCAAAAGATAGGCCTGATCGTACCCCAAAAAACTATCCACTATTTCGTCTGCAAACCGAACAAACCCATAAATTCCATAAACAGGTTGGTGATAAATACGATCAAGCGCATAGATCCCCAGCGAAAAACTAGTGCTATATTTTCGGGTTGTATTCTTACTGCAATCTGCAGACACCATGTCAAAAATCGATTTCATAGAAGCGGTGTTTGTATTATTTAAATCGTTTCATTAATTCTTTGGCAACAACCTGCCCTGAAATCAGAGAAGGAGGTACGCCAGGTCCAGGTACCGTCAACTGACCTGTATAAAATAAGTTTTTCACCTTTTTACTTTTTATGCTTGGTTTTAGTATGGCTGTTTGACGTAGGGTATTGGCTAATCCATAAGCATTTCCTTTATAGGCATTATAGTCGGCTACAAAATTAGAGACACAGTAACTTTTTTTATAAACCACATTTGGCCGTACTGGTTCGCCCACAAATTTCTCCAGTCTCTCCATCATTTTTTTATAATAAACTTCGCGCTGTGGTTCGCTGTCCTCAAGTCCTGGTGCAATTGGCATTAGTAGAAAGATGTTTTCCGAACCATCGGGCGCAACAGATGGGTCCGTTTTAGAAGGACAACAAACATAGAACAAAGGTTTATGGGGCCATTTTTTATCAATATAAATTTCTTCTGAATGCTGTTGTAGATTGTTATCAAAAAATAAATTGTGATGCCGTAATTTTGGGATTCTTTTATTGGTTCCAATATAGTAAATAAGGCAAGAAGGAGCAAACGTTCTTCTGTCCCAATATCCTTCAGAGTAGTTTCGATATTTTGCTTCCAGCAAACTTTGCTCGACATGGTGGTAGTCCGCTGCACCAATCACCGCATCAACATCTATGCTGTGGCCCTTTGCAATGATATGATCAATCGTATTGTTTTTGATGTTAAATCCTGAAACGGGTTGATTGGTATGAAAATGCACACCAGCCTCTTCAGCTACCTGTTGCATACCTTCAATAATTTTGTGAAAACCACCCATTGGATACCAGGTGCCTAGTTTCAACCCGGCATAATTCATTAGACTGTAAAGTGCCGGCGTTTTTTCGGGCATGGCGCCAAGAAAAAGCACAGGGAATTCCATCAATGAAATCAGTTTGGGGTGTTTGAAATGCGTGCGAACATGTTTGCTGAAAGAAGAAAAAATTTGTAAGCGGAAAACGTCAAACATCAATTTGGGGTCCGCAAACTCCATGATGGAAAGTCCCGGTTTGTACACCAAATCATTAATGCCTTTCTCGTATTTATAGGCTGCATCCTTCATGAACTTTCTTAACTGATCGGCACTGCCTTTTTCTGTTTGTTCAAACAAATCGCAGATACTATCAAAGTCAGCGGGGATATCCATCACCTCATCTTCAAAGATCATGGCAAAGGCAGGATCCAATAATTTGAGTTCGTAAAATTCTTTGGGGTCGCGGCCAAAAAGCTTAAAGTAACTTTCAAAAACATCGGGCATCCAGTACCAGCTTGGTCCCATATCAAATTTAAAACCATTGGTCTCAAACTGACGGGCACGACCACCGACTTGTTTATTCTTTTCAAAGACGTGCACGTCGATGCCTTTGCTTGCTAAACAGGTGGCAGCACTTAGTCCGGCAAAACCAGATCCGATGATCGCTACATTTTTATTCAAAATAAAAAGTTTAATTCTCGTTTAATGGAGAGGTTGGTGTAAGGTGATTGTCCATCAATTCTTCGATGGACTTAATCCAATGTGTTTGTTGTCCCAACTCGAGCGTCCCCAACATCCTAGAATTGCCAGACACCAAAATGTTGACTTGGGGATATAATTGCTCGAGTTGGTTTAACAAATTCTGGTATTGATTACCAGAAACATTTTTTACAAAGAAGCTAAGTAGATGGGTTACTTCAGTAGAACTAATAATATTGATTAAATTATCGGTTGGTACATTTTGTCCAAGGTAGATAACTTGCCGATCACTTTCTCTGATCAGATAATGAGCAAAGAGTAAACCTATTTCATGACTTTCAAAATATGGGAGAAATAGCAACCATTTCTCTTTGTTTTTTTGGGGAAGAGGGAGCGTGTCTATTGAGGTTAGCATTTTTTGTCTAAACAAGTTAGAGATGAAATGTTCCTGAGCTGCGATCATTTTTGCTTTTCCCCACATTAATCCAATTTTTAACATCACTGGATATATGATTCGTATGTAAGTTTCCTTGATGCCATATCGAAGGATGGCATTGGCAAAAGAATATTCAAATTGAAGTTGATCCATTGTTAAGCCGGAATGGATCAGCTGGTTGATAGTGGCATGATCAAAAAGGCCCTCCACTTTTGGAGTTGTTACAATATCGTCAATAGTGTCATAAATTTCCTGATTAGACATTTTGCTGATTTGGGAAATCTTTATCCCACTATTGACCAAAACACTGACATTCATTAATCGTCTGAGCTGATCATCCGTATAATATCTAATATTACTGACCTTCCTACTAGGGGTTAGAATCTGATATCGTTGCTCCCATGTTCGAATAGTGTGCGTACGAATGCCCGTTAACTTTTCAAGGTCAGAAATTGAATAATGACTCATTTTAAATGACTTTTAACAAAAATACTTAAACAAACCGAAATAACAAGAATTAAACTCATAATTAGGAGATATTGTTCAGAACACTATTTATAAAAAGAAATGATTTATTGTTGCAAGGGATTAAGTATTTGAATGTCAACATTTTAAATAAATACTTTCATTTGCTTCTAGTGCTATATGTTGTTGCTGGAAGTTAATTTTTGTGGCCTGATTACCAAGATTTATAAAGGCTTGCCAATTTTGACTGCGAGTAGCGTATTGGATTATAAACTGTTCGTTGTGAATCTGAGTGACTTTTTGGACATTAACTTTTGCTACTATCATAGCTTCCTGATATTCACACCATTGCTCAGGGCTATAGTCTCCCACATAGTCGGAGGTGGAAAGTAGGTTACCCAAAAGTCGGTTGACGAGCAAGAGTGTTTCTTGTTGAGTTTGAGTCAACTTGTTTTTTTCTGCTCTGAGAACAAATACATTTGGATCATTGTGAAATGCACGGCCATTGAGTTGCCAGCGCCCCAGGGTAGATTGGATAGAACCTAAAGTTGACCTTCGTTCACGCAGTCCGAAACGAGCCAGCCATTTGTTTTCCCAACTCATATGTACATCACCCCCAATCCGGCAATAATCCACCCGGCCAAAGGCTGCACCTAAGGGAACACCACCTCCGAGCAGCCATTTATCACCGGCAATATTGCGTAGAAAATCCATCGCTTCACACATGACCTGACCGCTGGTTTTGCTGGGCGGTGGTGCCAGACAAACGGCATACAAAAAATCAAGTTTAATCAAATCGTACTGCCACTTTTCGTAAATGGTGATGCAGACACCAGAGAGGTAATCCTGCACTTCCTTATTGTAAAAGTCGAGGGCATAATACCAGCCTCCCCAGGCTTTACTGTATCCTGCTTTGACAAGTTGCCCCGAAGCATCCTTCAAAATCCAGTTGGATTTGTTTTTGAAAATATCTGAAGAAGCAGAGCAAATAAATGGAGCCAGCCAAATCCCTGCTTTGCAGCCTTTCGCTTTTATTTTGTTGGCGATATGGGCCATTCCATTGGGGAAGCCCATTGTTATTTTCATCCAGTCACCAACAGCCTGTTGATAGCCGTCGTCGATTTGAAACAGATCAATTGACGTTTCCTTTTCGGCGAAGGCCTCCAGATTCTTCAGAATAATCTCCTCCGAAATATTGGTGAAATAATGCTGCCAACTCGTCCAGCCCGTCAATGGCGGTGCCTTCAATTCCGGTGCCTTCATCTGCTGGAAATACTGATCAAAGACCTCTTTTTCTTTTCCCTCTAAAATGACAAGGTCAATGGCGGGGTAGGAGTGATCCAATTGTAAATTTTCGAGGTCGAGTTCTATGCTGAGCCAACCTCTGTTGCATTCATGTTGGAAAATAGTGAAGCCAGTATGCTCATTGAGTGAGCCAAAAAATGCGAGTTCATTATTGCGGCGAATGTAGGTGTAACTCCAGGAATGTAGTTGTCCCGGGCCACGTTTGATTTTTTTATTTTGGTAGTCGCCCTGGTATTTCCATTTACTCTTTGCTGGCCATTTCAGATTTGGAATTTGCCCCTGGGGCGAATACTCTTTACTCTCCGACCAACTCTGGTAGCCGTTGCAAAACACCTTTTCGCTGGCAGCGTAAGTCATCGGAATTTCGAGCGCCAGACTTTGTAGCTGAATGGTTTGTTTGGGGTGTATGGTCAGGCGTACCCGTTGGCCGAGCGGGATGTCTTCTGTGCTGACGTCGATGTAAAACTCGTCGAAGAAGGTCATCTTTTCGGACTTTGGGGTGACGGATTTATCGTCGTATTGTAGGTTTATGGTGAATGGTGTTGGCATGGTTGACGACTACAGTGTTTGTTTTGCTAATGTAGTTTGTTTGGGGGAGAAAGGAGTGTTTTTTTATTGATATTTTTTTTGCCACGGAGACACAGCGGGTAAGGAGGTTCACGGAGGGTATTCTCTGTGTTCCTTTGTTTGCTCTGTGCCTCTGTGGCAATGCCTTTCATACATTCCAATCCCAACTCACATCCGCCCCCGCATCTCCTCCACCCGAGCAACAAGCTCCGTCACCGTCTCCTCCAGCTCCGCCCCCATCCGCAAAATCTCATTCGGATACTTATCCTGCAAAAAATGCGCAGCCGCATAGTAAATCGGCTTCAGTCGATCCTTCAATTGCACTCGTTCGCCAGCCTCAGAATTGAAATGTTTGTACAGGAATTCATACTGCCCGCGCGCCAGTAAATACAACAACTGAAAGTTGACAGGATGCAGCGAAGCAATTTCAATAAAGTCGTCATTATACAACAAACCCTGATCCAGCGAAAGCATAAAATAGCGCTCCGCTTCTTTGTGGTTGTCAAATTTTTCAAGATACAAAAAGGCGAGGTTGCTCATGGCCAAAACCTGTCCCTGTTCTGCGGCAGCTTTGTAATATTCGATGGCTTTATCTGGTTGGTTGAAACCATTGGCGTATAGATTTCCCAAACTGAAAAGTGTATTGGGATCCGCTTTTTTTTCAGCCATAAATTTTAGATAATACTGTTCCGATTTTTTGTAATCCTTTAAAGTGTTTTTGTAAAGCGCGCCGAGGTTGTGCAAAGCATTGGTGTTTTTATGCTCAGCAGCTTTGAGGTACATAGCTTCTGCTTTCAAGGGCTCGTTTAATGCATGCTCGTAGATAACGCCAAGGTTGTTGAGCGCAGCTACATTTCCTTTGACAGCCGCCTTGCGATAGTGGCGCTCTGCCCGTTTAATATCTTTCAGGCCTTTGTGATAAACCCAGGCAATTCGCGCATCATCTTTGTCTTTCATCTTCTTCAGATAATCCATTGCCAGTGTATAGTTTTTTTGTTCCAGGCAAAGATTTGCTTTGTTCAATAAATCCACATCCGACTTCGACAATTTTTTGAAGTAAGCACTTTTTCGCTCTTGCAAAAAATCACGAGTAACCTCCAGTAAATGGTGCTGCTCGTTAGACGGCAAGTGGTTGGTGTACGCCAAAGCCTCCGTCATGTAATAGGCACCACGCGGGTTATAATCCCCTTTTTTCAGTCGCTTAATATGCTGAGCGGCCCGATCTTTAATGTCCTGATCATTGCACCATTCTTCCAGAAAACGAACCAGCCACAATACCTTTTCGCGGTCATGGTTTCTGCCATGTCGCATCAGATACCAGATGTTAAAGAATCGTTCGTTGATTTGATATAAATGATTCTTGGTACGCGTTTTTATTTTTGAGACGATCTCATTTTTGACGAGTTGTTGGAGTAGGGCAGAAATGACTTTTGAAGGCATTCGCGTGCGATCCTGGATTTCTTTTACACTTACGGCATCCCAGTTTAATGCAATGGATTCTACGATCTGTTGCTGCTGTGCCGGAAGGTCATCCATTCGGTGTTTATATAATGGCGTAACTCTGTCTAGTACCCGTTCCAAATCAACAAAGGTGTCGCCATTCTGATCATCCACAAATATCTCAAATAACAAGATGATGGTTCGGGTAACACCTCCAGTCAATCGCCTCAATGCTTCCACCCGTCCCGGTTGTTCTTCTACAATGGACTGGATCTTCTCTTTACCATATATTTTTCCAAGCTGTAGTAAAAGTTGCTTCGTGTCCTCCATGCCCAAGCCCTCTAACCGCTCTACTTTAAAGAACTCATAAAAGGGATGATTGTACTGATAAAAAGCTTCCAATACGACCGACGAAGCCGCAATGATTCGTATGTCGGCAGAAGTCTGCAAAATTTTCCTCAGGCGATGCGCCTCCAACTCAGAAAATTTCTGAAACATGTCTCCAAAGTTGTCAATAAAAAGAATCACTTTCTTGCCATTAGCCTGTAGTTTCAGCTCCAGCAAACGATACAATTCTTTTTCGTACTCCTCATCCCCTTTGTATACGTGCGACAATTTTTCTGCTTGCGAAAAAAGCCCTGCGAATGTTTCCGGATCTCTGTCTTCCATCACTTGCATGATCCGTTCCCACAATCGAAATAGCTTTCGGACACTATATTCTTCCTCGTTAAAATTTAAGGGCAGCAACCATTTGCTCATCTTTGGATCATGTTCAATTGCATAAGCCAGACGGAGTAAGAGTGTGGTCTTCCCCATCCCTCTTTTCCCCTCAATCATATAATGTTGCTCCGGATACTTCATCGAAGAAGTTCGAATGTCTTCAAAAATTTTATCAAAGTGTTTTTGTCGAACCACAAAATGTTCAATTAGCTCTTTCGGCGATTGATTTCTTGGGTTGTATATGCAGGCTACTGTTTGTTGTGCCATGGTGAATTTTTTTATTTAAAAAAATAGGTTGGAAGCGGGAAGTTGGAAGTGGGAAGCTCCCTCGATCGCGGGCTCCACGTTAGAAGAAAGCTTCCCACTTCCCACTTCCCACTTCCCACTCAATCAATCGCATACTTCAACCACCAATTCTGTAAAATCGGAGAATTAAAACTATAGCAATCATCATTAGAATTGATATAGCCGTCGAACTCCAGAATTTCGAGAATAGCGGCGTAGTTGCGCAATGGTTTGAAGGTGTGTAGTGGGACGGTGTTTTTTTGAGCGATGGTAGAAAGAATTTGTTTGGCCAGTGAAGATTCTTCTTTCATCAGTGACTTGTCGAGTCGGCTATAGTAATTTTCGAAATAGATGTTATTTCTATGGTTACTGGCTTTGTCAAAAACTTTATCAATGGTATCGGTTGTGATTTCAAGGCCATTAGTTTCGTATTCATCAATGAGCATTTGCACCACTAGCTGAATGAAAAAGGGCATCAGCCATTTAAGTGATTTTAGCATATAAGTGATGACACCTCGCTTATATTTTACTTTGTAATTTTTCAATAATTTGATGGTAAAGGAGTTGGCCTCTGCTTGAGTAAGCGGTGGAACTTCTACTACATTTAAATCATTGATAGTGGCAGTGGCATCTAGCTTGCGGGCAATGTTGGGAAGACCAATAGAGCCGGTGTAGATAAACTGTATGCCACGTTTGGCACGTTGTCGGATACTGCGGTTTGTATGCAGAAATCGTATAGCTTCTGCTGAGTCATTTTTCTTTTCAATCTGCTCTACCGTTACCGGAAATTCATCGACCAGCATGACAATAGTGAAATCTGATGTGTCCATCCGACTCATCAGTTTTTCGAATTCCCTGCTGTACTTAGGCGCTTCTTTTGACTGGGTTTCAATAGCTATGTTCCATACCTTAATAGACTTGATATGCTCTTGAAACTCTTCGAAAATATTACGTGCTACGGAGGAAGCTTTAATTAGGTTGGAAACAGCTTCACTCGCCAACAGGCTTTCCGAAAGGGAACGAAAGAAGTCTTCCTCCTCTTCGATGTCCTCTACATTAACATAGACAAAGGCATATCCCTTGTGGGGGAATTCCTCCATAAATCGCATAATAGATGTTTTGCCGGCGCGGCGTGGAGCAGACATAAATATGTTGCTGCCGGAGTCAAGTCGTCGATAAATTTTATCGATGACTTTGTTGCGGGGGAAAAAGTCGTCACCCCGAGGCGTTTGGCCTACGATGTTTCTCATTGAATCGGATTGTATTAGACGGTAAAGCCTGCTCATAAAGGAGTCGTAACCGACAAATTTTTTTGTCAGCCCGATCATCAGATCGGGGCGGGTTCAACCCATTACTTCATGATCAGTTCGCTTCATGTAAAGTCTTATGTTTAGCAAAATCGGTAAGGCAAAGGTATTTAACAATAAAATCATTGTCAAATTTTGACAATGATTTTATTGTTAAAATTTAGTTAACTGATAGTCAGTGACTTATGCAGGTGTTTTTTACAGGTTAAGTTGAAATAACAGAAAGAGTGAACTTAAAACCACAGAATAGATCGCTTTTTTGATGAAAATCAAGCAATATACTCCTATTCAGCAATGTCTAAATCCTTGCAAATAAAAATTTGTTTAACGATTTTTGCAAAAAGATTAAACAAACCTGAGGTGCTGTTGTTATACCATCATTACAAAACAACAAACTCTATGATATGACGGCAGCAAATTTCAATAACAAGTTCGATCAAAGTATCCCCCGTATTCAGGATTTTGCTTCTAAGCTAACTAAGAATTTTGATAATGCGCGATTACTTTATTTAGAAACCGCTCATCAGGCGATGAAGCATGCCAACCAAATTGAGGATGACCGCTGGGATGAATGGCTGCTGTCTACGATGAAGAAGGTTTACAGTAGAATGACTCGCAAATAAAAGACCGATGAGCCCGTCTGGCGGAGTGCCAGTGCGACAGGCACTTTCTCGTGAAGTAAAAGGGATTGTTAAGCTATGTTGATAAATTCGCCGCTCCAATTTATTATCTGAGAAATAAAAATCAAGTCTAATGGGCTGGATAAGAAGCCTTCTTTATTAGAAGGATTCCTTATCTGCCCAATTTGACGCTCATCGATTCTCACAACGAGCGCAGGCTTTCTTCAGCACCTCCACCGAATTGCAAAGCGACAAGCGAACATAGTCACGCCCATTCTTCCCAAAAATTTGCCCCGGCGTTAAAAAGATATATTTCTCATAGAGTAACTTGTCCAGCCATTCAGCAACATCAGTAATTCCAACAGGGGCTTTCGCCCAAATAAACAAACCTACCTGGTCGCTCTCGATTTTACAACCCAAACTTTCCAATAGTTTAATACCCATCTTTTTTCTTCGTAAATAGGTTTTATTTTGCTGGACAAACCAATCATCCTCCATCTGAAGTGCCGCTGCCGCTGCGACTTGCACGGGCTTAAACATCCCGGACCCAAGGTTACTGCTAACCTGCTGAGTCGCTTGAATAAACTCAGAAGCTCCTGCCAAAAAGCCGACACGCCAGCCTGCCATGTTGTAGGTCTTGCTCAGCGAATTTAATTCAACCGCTACCGAACGTGCACCTTCTACCTGGAAAATACTCAGCGGCTTTTCCGTCATAATAAACGCATAAGGATTGTCGTGGCAAATGAGAATATTATGGCGACGCCCAAAAGCAACTAGTTGCTCAAAAAGTTCCAGACTTGCCTGCGTGCCCGATGGCATATGTGGATAGTTGACCCACATCATTCTGGTGTTGTGTTGCAGTTTTTTTTCGATTGCTTCAAAATCGGGTAGCCAGTGGTTCGAGGCGAACAGATCGTAGGTTTGTGTTTTGGCACCCACCAGTTTGGCACAATTGGCATAAGCCGGATAACCCGGGTCGGGCATCAAAACCGTATCGCCCACATCGAGAAAAGCCATCGACAAATGAAAGATGCCCTCCTTTGAGCCAATCAATGGCAGTAGTTCATTTTCTGGGTTTAGGCGAACCTCAAAATGTTTTTTATACCAATCAGAAATAGCGGTTCTAAATGTCGGAACTCCGCGGTAACTCTGATACTGATGCGCTCCTTTTTCGGAACAAGCCGCGTTTAAATTTTCTATCGCAAGAACTGGTGGATTCAAATCAGGGCTACCGATTCCAAGGTTGATAACTGGTTTGCCCGCTGCTATTAGTTTAGCAACCTCCCGCAGTTTTTTTGAAAAATAGTATTCTTCAAATTGCTGGAGTCGTTTGGCAGCTTGTATATTTTGTTGAGACATGATTTATTTTATGTTTGAGGCAGAAGGCGGAACAGAGTCGTAAGTTGTGTCCTTTACTGTTTTCCACTTTCTATTGATCATCGCTTAAAACCCCGTGTAAATGTATCTGCCAGGAGCAATCGATTTCCTAAATGAAATAAATTTGCTGGTTACGAGCTCCTGGTCTTCTCCCCAGGACCTACATCTTATTCTCATAAACCCCCATCACCTCCAACGAATGGGTCACCTTCCTAATCGCATCAAAAACAGCAATCTGATCTACTTCAGGAGGAAAAACAAGATCCGCAAAAAAGTAATATTGCCAGCGTTTACCAACCACAGGAAAGGATTGAAGTTTGGATAAGTTGATGCCCTGAGTGTTTAAAATCTGAAGGATCGATAACAAACTTCCCGGTGTATCATTGACATTAAAATAGACAGAGCATTTGTTACGGGTGGGATGCGGTTTTTTTGGCAACTGCTTTTTCAAAATGAGGAAGCGGGTATAATTATTTGAGTTTGTCTCAATATTTCCTTGCAAAGAATTCATTCCATAAAGCGCCGTGCAAATTTCACTGGCAATGGCAGCGGTGTTTTTCAGTTGGCCTATTGAAATATTCCGGGCACTTCCAGCAGTATCCTCCGCTTCCACAATTTTGATAGCATCCAACGTCGATAAAAATTGAGTACACTGCCTGATGGCCATCGGGTGGGAGTGTACTTCCTTAATGTCCTTTATCTCCTGCCCGGGAAGTGCCAGCAAATGATGTTCAATTCGAATCGCAATCTCTCCATCAATCTTTAAACCGGATTCCATGAGCAAGTGATAATTATTGAGGATGGTGCCCGCAATTGAATTCTCGATTGCCATAATACCGCCATCGCAGCGCTCATTATTTGCCACCGTATCGGTCAAATCCCTGAAGGTCATGCAAGAGATGACTTCTAGGTTGCTTCCAAAATATTTTTTGGCAGCCAGATGATGGTAGCAGCCGGGGATGCCTTGTATTGCTATATGCACTTTGTTGAGTTTTTGTAGGATGAATTGGATGCTAGTGAAAGAGTGTGAAATAATTTTGAATGTAACTATTCAGCTGTTGGCTTTTAGCTGTTGGCTGTTGGCTTCCTTCTAACGCGATTTACTCGTGATTGAGGGAAGCTAACAGCTAAAAGCCAACAGCTAATAGTAAAGTAACTGAACAGTTACTTTTGAATTTAAAAATCATTCATTCAAAATTTCCTTCACCCATTCAAAAATCACGAACCTGCTTCCAAACCTTTACCCCGTGCCTCTCCATCAGTCTCCGCTTCCTGCTCCTTCCGCTGAAACCGAACAGAATCCTGATGAATAGCATCAAAAATACCCTCGACTAATTGCTCATTCAAACCCTGTGATTTTCCAGTTTGTAAGCGATTCAAAATCATTTCTTTCCAGCGTTCAAACTGGACGATGGAGATGTTGTTTTTCTTTTTAAAACTGGAGATGTTGCCTACAATTTCTTTGCGCTGAGCTAGCAAGTCGATTAGGGCATTATCTAAAAGATCAATTTCAGATCGCCAACTGTTGAGGGCTGTTCCAGAATCGCTTGCATGGTCGGCGGTGTTTTTTTGCAATAGGCTATCGAGGAGATGTTTGAGTTCGTCGGAGGTGACTTGCTGTGCCGGATCACTCCAGGCTTTATCGGGCGTTATGTGGGACTCAATCATCAGGCCATCGACTTTTAAGTCCAGCGCTTTTCTGGCTACGGTGTAGAGTAATTCGCGTTTGCCGGCGATGTGGCTGGGGTCATTGATGATGGAAATTGCCGGTAAATATTTTTTGAATTCACTGACCAATCCCCAGTTCGGTGGATTGCGGTAAATATTTTTTTGCGCAAGGGTATCAAAGCCCCGGTGGATGGCAGCGATGCGCGTTAGTCCGGCATTTTGCAAACGCTTGATGGCGCCCACCCATAGTTTTACATCTGGATTGATTGGGTTTTTGACTAGTACAGGAATGTCTTTTCCCTGAAGCGCATCCGCTATTTCCTGTACCACAAATGGGTTAACGGTGGTGCGTGCTCCAATCCAAAGTATGTCGACTCCGTAGGATAAGGCTGTATAAACATTTTGCGCACTTGCCACTTCTATGGTAGTCGGTAGACCCGTTTCTTTTTTTGCTTTTCGCAACCAGACCAAACCTTCTTCTCCGATTCCTTCAAAGGATCCGGGGCTGGTACGGGGTTTCCAAATGCCTGCTCTAAGTATGTGAGCTCCAGCTTTTTGTGCACCGATACAACTGGCAATAGTTTGCTCCTCTGTCTCTGCACTACAGGGGCCGGCGATGATGATAGGAGTATTTTCCGGAAGGTCCATTCCCCATTTGTTCATTGGTTTAATTGTCATCTTGAGAGATTTTTGTAATATAAAAAAAGCGTTATTCCTAAAACAAAAAAGCCCGAATGCAACTGCATCCGGGCTTTTTTAATTAGTTATAACAATAAGTTAACTATCCGAATGCAGTTGTTTCGAGCTAAAAAAGAAAAAGAAATAATAGGCTAGATTAAAATTACGCATTACGATAGATTGTTTAACTAATGAGCTAGCAAGGTATTCTTAAAAAGCTTGAGAAGCAATTTATTTTTAAATTTTTTTCAAAAAAATTAAATTTCTGGTAGAATGCGCACGAAACGAACGTTTGTTCCCAAGTCCGAACTCCTCAAACTTTTTTATACCGAAAACAATCAGTAGTATGATCATTCACCATGCCACAAGCTTGCATAAAAGCATAGCAAATAGTGGAACCAACAAATTTAAATCCCCGCTTCTTTAAATCTTTTGCCATGGCATCACTCTCAGGAGTTGTTGCGGGGACATCCGCCATCGTCTTAAACTTGTTGACAATCGGCTTACCATTTACAAACTGCCAGATGTATTTGTCAAAACTTCCAAACTCTTCCACTACTTTCAGAAAGAGCTGTGCGTTGACAACCGCGGCATTTACCTTCAGCTTATTTCGAATGATGCCCGGGTTTAGCAAGAGCTTAGCTTTCTTCGCTTCGGTGTAGCGCGCTACTTTTTTGACATCAAAGTTGTCAAATGCTTTGCGATAACTTTCTCGTTTTTTCAGAACGGTGATCCAACTCAAGCCGGCCTGAGCGCCTTCGAGTATTAGCATTTCAAATAGTTTCTGATCGTCATGCAGGGGAACACCCCATTCTTTGTCGTGGTAATCCATGTAGATGTCGAGGCCGAGGCACCAGGTGCATCTTGTTTTTTCTTTTGCCATGTTTAAATTTTTTCAAAAATTTGAGGTGTCGGGGGTCAGGTGTTGGCTGTCAGGGCCCGTACGATGCGGAGCTCCGCGGTCGCTGGAACTGACACCCGACCCCTGACCCCCGACTCCTCTTTTAATCAAAAAATCCTTACTTTCGCAAAGTACAAACATAGTTTTAAAACAAACCTGATTATGAAAAAAATACTTATCAACACCGTTCTTGTTCTATTGACAGGCACATCGCTTTTTGGGCAAACCACTAATCTCACTGCCGAACTACTCTGGGATATGGGGCGGGTATCGCTGGAAGATGTTTCATCTGATGGGAAAAACATCGTTTATGGTGTGCGCTATTATGATGTGAAGACCAATGGAGGAAGTACGGACTTATATTTACTAGCAACGAATGGAGCTGTACTTACTCAATTGACCAAGTCACCTGAAAGTGAGGGGAATGCCCGATTCACTGCAGATGGAAAAAGAGTTGGTTACTTGAAAAATGGGTTTCTGTATGAAATGGATTTGGAAAGCAAAAAGGAGCGAGCCGTTTCGGAAGTGCGTATGAATGGCTTTGCTTACTCGCCAGCGGGGAACCGCATTCTTTATATTATGGATGTGAAATACGACCTGACGGTAAATGAAAAATATGGAGATCTACCGCTGGCTGATGCCAGAATTATGGACGATTTGATGTATCGCCATTGGAATGGTTGGCACGATTTCCAATATAGCAATGTGCATTGGGCAAATTATAAAGATGGAAATTTGTCGCCGGAGCATGTCAATATTATGGGCGCACCTTTCGATTCGCCATTGAATCCTTTTGGTGGCATGGAGCAAATTGCGTTTAGTCCGGACGGCGAATTCATTGCATATACTTGCAAGAAGATGAAAGGGAAGGCATATACCACGAGCACCAATTCCGACATCTACCTCTATGAAATTGAAACAGGGAAAACGACCAATCTTTCAAAAGGAATGATGGGCTATGATATGGATCCGGTTTTTTCGCCTGATGGAAAATCAATTGTTTGGAACAGTATGGAGCGCGATGGTTATGAAGCGGATCGCAACCGAATCTTTATGATGAATTTACAGGCGGGTCCAAAAGAAGAATTGACAAAAGGCCTGGATAGAAATTGTAATTCTCCTCAATGGTCGTCGGACGGAAAGACACTTTACTTTTCTTCTCCGGAGAAAGGAACTTATCAGTTGTACAGTATGGGGATAGCTACTAAAAAGGTTCGTCAAATTACAAAAGGACAACACAACTATTATGGTTTTGTGCCAAACGGTGATCATATTATTGCCAGCAAAGCATCTATGTCGATGCCACATGAATTATACAAAGTTGATATTCAAACTGGAATTGATAAGCAGTTGACAAATATAAATACAGATTTGCTGTCAAAGATAAATATGGGTGAGGTGAAAGAACGTTGGGTGAAAACGACGGACGGGAAAGACATGTTGGTCTGGATGATCTATCCACCTGATTTTGATCCCAATAAAAAGTACCCGGCCTTACTTTATTGTCAGGGAGGACCTCAGTCTACTGTTTCGCAATTTTGGTCCTACCGCTGGAATTTTCAAATGATGGCTGCCAACGATTATATTATTGTCGCACCGAATAGGAGAGGGCTCCCATCTTTTGGCACAGAATGGAACGAACAAATCAGTGGTGACTGGGGCGGACAAGCGCAAAAAGATTTGCTGTCAGCAATTGATGCTGCAAAGAAAGAACCGTACATCGATGAAAATCGACTTGGTGCCGTAGGAGCGAGTTATGGCGGTTACTCCGTTTACTGGTTGGCAGGAAATCACAACAAGCGATTCAAAACGTTTATTTCGCATTGTGGTTTGTTCAATCTGGAAAGCTGGTATGGAACGACAGAAGAGCTATTTTTTGCCAATTGGGATCTGAAAGGTTCGTATTGGGCTAAAAATAAATCAAAAACCTGGAGTACTGATTCACCGCATCGCTATGTTGGAAATTGGGACACGCCTATGTTGGTGATACACGGAGGTAAGGATTTTAGAGTACCGGAGTCAGAAGGTATGCAGGCATTTCAGGCGGCGCAGTTGCAAGGTATCCCGAGTCGCTTTTTGTATTTTCCGAATGAAGGTCACTGGGTGCAAAAGCCGCAGAATGGTATTTTGTGGCAGCCGGTGTTTTTTGAGTGGTTGGATAAGAGTTTGAAGGAGTGATAACCCTTAATGAGGGAAAAAGTTAAAAAAGAAGAAAGGAGATAATTTCACCACCTTTAATACATTTTATATATCTTGCCTATCAGAAATAATAGATTATGATAAAATCGTTAAAAATTAGAAATTTTATGGCTCATTCATCTTTGAGCTTAGACAATATACCCCAGGTTAATGTAATTATTGGTAAGAATGACACAGGTAAAACAGGGTTACTGAAATTGCTTTACACTACGGTAAAAGCATTAGAAATATATAGTTTGAAAAGTCAATCATCAGATGTTTTATTTAGAGAAGAGTTAGCCAAAAAGTTTATGAATACTTTCATGCCTAGGAATAATGGAATTGGAGACTTAGTTCAGAAGGGAAGTAAAGATAAGTTAGAGGCAGATCTTACACTTCGGGATGATACTTTAAGTTATAAACAGTCAATTTATTATTCATTTGGAGAACGTACGGAGAAAACAATACCGAATTGCACTGATCACGTAGAGCGATTGCCTAGAGATTCGATGAATGCAATTTTTATTCCTGCTAAAGAGGTGTTGACTGCATTTTCTGACATAAGGAATATTAGAGATAATTTTTATGGTGTTGGATTTGATGATACTTATTTAGATTTGATTCGATCGTTAGATTTGCCATCAACGAAGGGGCGAGTCGGAAGTGAGCTAAGTTCTGTTAATAGGTCTTTAGAGGAGCTTTTTGATGGTCGGATCGAACAAACAGGAAAAAAAGATCAGCCTTTTCTATTTAAAAAAGGGAATCAGAAATTTGCAATGCAGCAAACTGCTGAAGGGATTAAGAAAATCGGAATTTTGACTACGCTAATTACTAATAGACAATTAGGCAAGAATACGATTTTGTTTATGGATGAACCAGAAACAACATTACATCCTGATGCTGTTCGTCAAATGGTCGAAATGCTAGGAGCAATGAGTAAAGCAGGTGTACAAATATTTATTGCTTCACACAGTTATTTTGTGATTAAGCAACTGTCAATTTTGTCCAAAAGAGATCAAATAGAAGTATGTTGTTGGAATTTAGAAAGAGAGAAAGGAAAATCAGTGACAAGTAATTTTAAGAGTCTTATGGATGGTGTTTTACCTTCCAATACAATTATTGACGAAGCTATTGAGATGTTTGATCAGGAAATTGCTAATGAACTAAAATCTTGAAGAGATGACAGTTCAATTAAACTTACTTTTCCAGATGGGAATGGATTCCGATTTGAAGATTGTGATGCTTATAAAAGATTAAACTATCTAAAAGAGATGGATGCTTGTTGGTATGACCAAGCTAATGATATACTTTACTTAATAGAATTGAAAGATTGGGGAAGTAGTACTCTTGATGAAGAAGGTGATTCAACCAAATCGGAAGAATGGATACTGGAGAACAAGAAGAGAATTTCAGAATATCGAATCAATACGCTTCTCAAAAAATCAATAGATTGTGTTTGCATGTTTGCTTCTATTCTTCTTGCTAGGCCATATGGGTCTAGAATAAATGCATGCTACCCTTTTACAATTTCCGTTAAGACTCAAATCAAACTACTGTCGATCATAAACTGGGCTGAAAATGACACTTCATATGTTTCGAATGTCAATACAAAATATAGATCTAAATTTAATCCTTATGCTAAATTATTCGATATAAAAGTATTTCTCGTATTAACGAAAAATCAAGCAATGGAACATTTTTCTTGGGTTGGTTGAATACCCTAAAATAGAGTGCGAATAAGAATGGGCTAAAACAAAAAAATCCGTCCTTATCCGTTCGATCCGTCAAATCCGTGTTCCATCCCCGTCAGAAGGCCTATTCAAAATTCACCCATTCAAAATTCTCCTACTCCCGAATAAAAACCAACTCCCCATCCCCATCAATCCGCACAATCACCGAAGGCTCAGAAATCTTCTTCTCATTCTGACCTCGCTTCACCACATAGTCTACCCCCTGAATAATGGCCGAGCTCACCTCTCCAAAATGAGCAGGAAATGGTTGACCAGCAATATTAGCAGAAGTAGAAACAATGGGTTTGCCTAATTGGCGAATGATTTCCTGGCAAAAGGCATCTTGTACAACACGAATGGCGATAGACCGGTTAGAAGGCAGCAAATTGTCGGGCAAATTGCGGGCTTCCGGATAAATAACCGTCAAAGGTCGGGTATGATGCATAAGCAGCGTTTCAACCCGGGGATGAATCTCAACGACATAGTCTTTGATCAGCTCTATAGAATCCACCAAAATGGATAGAGGTTTGTTATAATCTCTCTGTTTTAGGTCGAAAACCTTTTTAATAGCAGCAGGGTTGGTGGCGTCGCAGCCAATTCCCCAGATGGTATCAGTTGGCATAAGAAGTATGCCGTCTGTTTTTAAAAGGTTGGTGATGTCTTCTATACTATCATTCTCAAACATAAATCCGCTTAAATTTGTTGGATTTATTCCTTGTGCCTTGGGTAAATGTTGGGACATATTCTTGTAGCTTTATTTTGGAAGAAGTGGTTTGTAAAAATAGAAATTTTGACTTACAAATAACTTTAATTCGACTTATTAGAGCTTGTGTACAGAGTATTTGTATGGAGGCTTACTGGCGCCAGACAGGCCCAACGGTTCTTTTTAAAAAAAGCGTTCGTCTGGCCGCCGGACGGGCTCCCTTTAATAGAAGTTGTTTAAAGTTATTCTCCAAGTTTGCAGCTAACTCATTGATCCCGAATACTTCAGCTATTCTTCGTCGCCGTAGCTTTGGCTACATAAATTCTGAAAAGAATTTCCCGTTTGCGGATGGGAGGGCAAATGAGCTTCGTCTTCAGAATCAAGCGGTTAGCTTCACTTCTGGACAATAACTTTAAACAACTTCATAACTAAGGCTATTAGGTTCCGGGCGTTCTTCAGTTTTTTTCAAAAGCCCAATTGGCTTCCTAAACAACTTCTATACATAAACTCTATTGTATTTTTTAAATATAGGACAAATTTCACACCATTGGAATCGCCAGCCTTTAAATAACGTAAATGCGCGACATTAATTTTTAAAACTGTCAAATTTGGAGTAGTTTTATATCAATAATTTTATATTCTATACGTTTGAATAGCAGAATAGCTTGATTTTAGACGGTTTTCTTTCAAAAAGTAGTTATTCAACGCTTGACTATTACCCTTCAACTAATGACTTTCCTGAGGCTAAACGCGCTAGAGGGAATTCAATGGTCAACAATTTACAGTCAATGGTTCATTTAAAAACTTACTACAAAATCACCCAACAAGAAATTGAAAAAGCTTATAAAACATATAATTCCTGCCTGCTTGCTTGTTTTTCTAATGACATCCTCTTTGGAGGCAAAACACATTATTGGAGGAGAGACAACCTATGTTTGTAACGGAAACGACTCCTACACATTCACGATGTCCGTATATCGGGATTGTAACTCAGAAGGTGCTCCCTTCGACCCGGAGGCAGCTATCACCATATATAGGGGAAGTAGTAGCCCTTACTCTTTGGTAGAAGCTCGAATGATCGCTATTACTACTGGCCCAACCAATATCAGCCCAGATATGAATCCTTGCATGGAAGTGCCGGATGTTTGTGTTGAAAAAGCAACCTATACCTTTACTACAACTTTATCAGCCGGAGCGCAAAGCTATCACATCGTATACCAGCGATGCTGTAGAAACAATACCATCAACAATATAACCAACCCGGAAGATACAGGAGCAACGTTCACAATTGAACTAACTCCGGCTGCGCAACAAAACTGCAACAGCAGTCCTACATATAATGATTTTCCTCCAATCGTCATCTGTGCCGGGGTAGATATTAATTTCGATCATTCAGCTACTGATCCCGATGGCGATCAACTGGTTTACAAATTTTGTAGCCCCATTCAAGGAGGTGGTGTAGAAGGAACAACTGATAACCCCGGAGATGCAAGTGCTTGTACTGGTGTAATGCCAACGCCTGCTTGTCCGCCGCCGTTTGCTGCGGTTAACTTTGTGTTGCCGACTTATGATCAAAACAATCCAATGGGAGGTGACCCCCAAATAAGTATCGATGCTGTGACCGGTTTGATCTCTGGTGTGCCTGATATACAGGGACAATTTGTGGTGGGAGTATGTGTAGAGGAATATCGAAATGGGGTGTTGCAAAGTGTAGTAAGTCGTGACTTCCAATTCAATGTACTCAGCTGTACACCAGTCGTAAACGCAGCAATAGACGCAGATGAAATTATAGGTGACCAGGATTTCGTCATCTTATCCTGTGGTGAGAATACGGTTAGTTTTATAAACGAATCAGTTCAGGAACAAAATATTGATTTTTTTGAATGGGAATTTGAAACCGGAGGCCCTACACCAGAAACGTTTAATGTATGGGAGCCTGTTATTGAATTTCCTGGGCTGGGAACTTATCTGGGGACACTTATTGTCAATCCGGGTACACAGTGTGGCGACACCGCCTTTATTGAAGTAAATATTTTTCCAGACATAAACGCTGATTTCTCTTTTGTTTACGATACCTGTGTTTCCGCACCAGTCGATTTTACAGATTTATCGACTACAGGTAGTGGCACTATGACGAATTGGGATTGGAATTTTGGAGATGACTCTACTTCTATAGAAACAGACCCTTCACATCTTTATACGGTGCCCGGTGATTTGCCGGTGACCTTAACGGTTACGGATATTAATGGTTGTATGGACACTGAGGTTCAAACGATAAATTACTTTCCGGTGCCGGCCCTGGTGGTGATTCAACCGACTGACTTTATTGGTTGTGCGCCTTTATGTGTAACGTTTGAAAATTTGTCTTTTCCCATTGATTCAACGTACGATATCATCTGGACGTTTGGTGACGGTACTTCAGCCAATGAGGTCAGTCCAAAGCATATTTATGAAGAAGGGGTGTACTCCGTCTCTGTTGATATTACTTCACCGATTGGTTGCCAAACAGATGCTTCCTGGGATAACTGGGTCACAGTATTGGGCTCACCCACCGCTGGTTTTGACTATAATCCAAAGGAGCTTAATAACTTTGACAATACGGCCTTTTTTACAGATATGTCAAGCGATGCGGTTCAGTGGAAATGGATTTTTGACCGGTATGGGACATCCATTTTGCAAAACCCCGAGTTTACATTCCCGGATACTGGTTTGCAGGTAGTGACTCAGGTCGTCACCCATGAAAGTGGTTGTACCGATACCGCTATAGTGAATCTTGATGTTATACCAGAAATTCGCTACTATGTTCCAAATGCATTCACGCCCAATTTTGATGGTATCAATGATTTCTTTTTGGGGACAGGTGTTTTTGGTGGAATAGAAGACTTTAATATGACTATTTGGAATAGATGGGGAGAGCTTATCTACGAAACCAATGACCCTTTTATGGGCTGGAACGGGCGGAAGAAAAATGTAGGCTCGATGTCACAACAAGGCGTTTATATTTACGTAATCACCTTTGACGGTCCCCGTGGCGAAGCCTACAAGCTGAAAGGTTATGCGACCCTTTTGAATTAGAATTGATGAGGTCAAAGTCAAAGGAGTGCATGACAGCTTAAGTGGCATTGTATTCCCCTCGAATGCGATTTTTTTGACAGGATTTACAAGATGAACAGGATTACTCTTCCTACGTAAGGGTTCTCAAAAAGTAAAAGCTTTAAGAGAACGAAAAATCCTGTTTATCCTGAAAAAAAGAACACCTTAGATTTTCAACAAGTAGCCCCAAGATATTATACACTCAACTTGAAGTCGAAGTTTTCCCGTTATCGTGGTCTACCGCATCGTACACATCGTGGCATAACCGCAACTGACAATGGCAATTGCAATCTCAATGAGCTACAGTTCATTCGCCGGGAAAAGCATTCCATTTGACTTCATTTCGGCAATCCCATCTTTTATACCGATCAAACTTTCGACATTCACTAATAATGGCTATATTGTAGAGCGTCTGCATTAAGTTTGTCAAATTATTTACTGAACAGTTATTAAGATTACATTTAAGTTGTTGATAATGAGTTAGTTTTATAGTTTTGCAATCCTTAATAAAGGTAGTGTTGGATTTAGCATACAGGTAGCTATTTCAAGCTATCTTAGAACTTAGTTTTACAGTGTACTAAGTACACCGTGTACTAAGGGATGCGGCCTAAATAACTGTCCAGTTTGAGAGGAAACCATTTGACTTTAGGCGATAACTTTAAACAGCTTCAATTTGTAAAATGTATTGAATACATTGGTGTTGACATTTTTTAACGGAAACTTACAGAACATTTACAAGAGCCATCATGAAAAATAAAATACTAAAATTATTACTGGTATCTATATTGATTTCCAGTTTTTGCCAATCTTACGCAGCCCACATTATCGGGGGTGAAATGACTTACATTTGTACAGGGCCAGACCCTGCCAACCCTGGGAATATGGTTTACGAATTTACGATGTGGGTATATCGTGATTGCCAGGGCAACGGAGCCAGTTTTGATTCTGACCCCCAATCTGGTGTGACCGGAACGGCAAGTGTTTATCTGGGAACAGATTTTCAGGAAACGATTATTCTTGGTGCACCTATCATTACGGAAATTGACCCATCGGAGAACAACCCCTGTGTGACTATTCCTGCCAATGTTTGTGCAGAGTCTGGTGTCTATTACTTTACCCAAAGTTTACCCATTTCAAATGTCAGCTACAACATTATTTACCAACGTTGTTGCCGAAATAATTCAATTTCCAATATTCTAACACCCGGAGAAATTGGAGCGACCTACTACGTTGAGATCACACCAACTGCTCAAAGCGAATGCAATAACAGTCCAACGTTTAATAATTTTCCGCCGGCTGTTATTTGCGCGGATATAGCGCTTGAATTTGACCACGCTGCTACTGATGTAGATGGTGATCAATTGATCTATAGTTTTTGTGCACCTCTAGAAGGTGGATCTCAAACGAATGTGGCTCCTGATCCGGATCTCCCACCTCCATATGATCCGGTTGTTTTTGTTCTTCCAAATTATAATGAGCTGAATCCCATGGGGGGGGATCCCCAAATCGCCATTGATCCATTGACGGGTTTGATTACCGGTACTCCAAATGTACAGGGCCAGTTTGTTGTTGGGATTTGTGTAGAAGAATACAGAAATGGAGAACTGATTGGGGTCACCCAAAGAGATTTTCAATTCAACGTTTCATTTTGTGAGCCACTCGTGTCCGCCAGCATGGTCGGTGTGCCTGAAGGAGAAGCTTTTATGATCAACTCTTGTGTAGACTCTGTGATTTCAATTATCAATACGAGTACTGACGAACAATACATTGACGAATATCTTTGGGAATTTGAAGTACCAGATGGTGGTGGTGGTACTATTCCATTGTCCTATGACACCAGAGATATTGTGGTGAGTTTGCCTGGTCCAGGGTATTACGAAGGAATCATGACTTTGAATCCTGGAACTCAATGTTCCGATTCTGCTTATGTGCAAATAACTATTTCGCCACCTATTTTAGGTGATTTTGAGGGCGTTTATGATACCTGTGTTGCCGGCCCTGTCGATTTTACTGACCTTACTGACCCTAATGGTGCGGTACTGGAAACATGGGCTTGGGATTATGGAGATGGTAATACCTCTGATGAACCAAACCCTACTTATCAATACGATGAAGCGGGACTGTATGATGTATCACTGATTGTTACGGATACCATTGGCTGTACAGATACTATTTTGGGAGACATACTTTGGTTTCCGGCACCAAAAGCAATTATCTTTCAGCCGTCTGAGTCGGTCGGTTGTCCGCCTTTGGAAGTTGATTTTGTGAATCTATCGTTTCCAATTGATTCAACGTATGATATCACCTGGACTTTTGGTGACGATTCTTTGAGTAACGAGATTAGTCCGAGTCACACCTATTTGATTCCGGGTAATTTTGATATCTATGTAGAAGTAACTTCGCCAATTGGTTGTTATGAAGATGCCTTTTTCCCAAGATGGATTGATGTAGATTCTTTACCCGTTGCAGATTTTGCCTATACACCTCCTAGCTATATTTCTAACTTTAATCCGACGGTAGAATTTACCGATTATTCAAGAAGAGCAGTGGCCTGGGATTGGCGCTTTGGTGATTATGACAGCACTATTGTGCAAAATCCTGTTTTTACATTCCCGGATACCGGGCATGTAGATGTTCAATTGGCGATTACGCATTTTTATGGTTGTGTAGACACCATTGTGAAAACACTGGATATAGAACCAAAGATCACTTATTTCCTACCCAACGCATTTACGCCCAATAATGACACCAAAAATGATGAGTTTAAAGGAGGTGGTTATTTCAGAGGAATCAATAATTTTGAAATGAGAATATGGGATCGTTATGGTGGTGTTGTTTTTGAAACAAATGACCCGAATGAAGGATGGAATGGCAGGAGAAATAATACAGGAAAAGTGGCGCAAAATGGCGTCTATGTTTGTGTGGTCCGATATATCGGCCCGAGGGGAGTACCTCATGAAGAGAAAGGATTTGCGACACTGATTCGGTAAAACGAAATTGGAATTTTAAGAAAACTGCAAAACAGCAAAATACAGAACCGTAAAATGTAGAAGTTGCCCGATATCGCGGGCTCCGCATCTAACGAGCAACTATTACATTTTGCGGTTTTACATGACCATCTTGTCCAACTCTTGCCAAAAAAATCGCAAGACTTAATTGACTATAAATAAGGAGTGCAGGTCAAGGTCGTTGGCCGATGTTGAAACGTTGTTAGAAATAAGATATTTCAGTAATGAATGAGGCGGAGGGGGTAAACTGGAATTCAATACCCACCAACTGAATTGTATTCGCCAAATTTATATCGTATGACGTTTATTTGGCTGGATCACCAACTAATCAAATCGCAAGTTGTTGAACCTTCCAAATAAATGTCCTGTGTCACAACATTACAGCGCATGGCATTAGCTGGTATAGGCACTATAGCTCTATTGGCATAGAGGCTGTTGGCCATCAGAAAAGGGCTTTGCAAGCTTGATTTGATGATTTTCTAATAATTTTATCCACAATTTTCATTTTTAACAGAAATGAACTAACGCTGAAGCGTAGGAGATATTAAGCTTATAGCGCTGATTATCAATTGCTTAATAGAGGTTAACTCCAAAATCACTTTGGCCTCCACCTAAAATCAAGTAAATACCCGATTTACTTTTCGAATAAAAAACTTATCTTTGCATTCCTAAATTAAAACTCGTTTTAATAACCTTAAATATCAGACAACATGGATTCTATAAAATATGTCCAGGAACAAGTCTCAAAGGAGCAAAAATATCCAGCTTTCCGCCCAGGTGATAATGTAGTGGTAAGTTACAAGATTGTGGAGGGTGCGAAAGAACGTATCCAGGATTTTCGGGGTGATGTTATTCAAACTAAAGGTACAGGTTCAACTAAGAGCTTTACGGTAAGAAAAATATCAAATGGAGTAGGCGTTGAGCGTATCTTTCCATATGCATCTCCAGCAGTCACAGAAGTAAAAATACTTAAGCGTGGTAAAGTAAGAAGAGCTAAGTTGTACTACCTACGTGATCTGGTTGGTAAAAAAGCACGTATCAAAGAGCGTAAGCGTTCAGTTGTAAAAAGCTAATCGCTTTCTAAGAAATAAAAAAAGCCCTGATGTAGAACTTACATTGGGGCTTTTTGTTTGGGTATATATTAGTGGGAAATTGGAGGTTGGAGGTTGGAAGTTGGAAGTGGGAAGTGGGAAGTGGGAAGTTGGAAGTGGGAAGCGCTCTCTAACGCGTTTCAACAGACTGAGTTGTCATGATAATATGCGGAGCCACGTTCAAGGGAAGCTTCCCACTTCCAACTTCCCACTTCACAAACCTCACAATCCTCTCAAAACAACAAAAACAAACAAAGTGCGCTACCTGATCCTAGTCATCTTCCTCCTCCTATTCGACTCCTTCATCTTTCGAACCTTTGCTCCATTAGCAGCAAACTGGTCAGTACCCCTTCGCTATATCGCCACCATTACATATTGGCTCTTTCCAGTAGCTTTGCTCGGTCTGATGGCTCTTGCCGGAAAACGGGAACAAAAAATATTGACCCTAAGTCAGTTTATTATTTTTCGGGCAACCATAATGATCGCTTACATTTCCAAACTACTAGTGGCCTTGGTTTTAGGGATTAATGGACTCATCTATCTCATTTCGACCGGTATCGCTCTATTGATAGGACAAGAGATTCCATATGATAGTAGCTGGTGGATGCTGCGAATTGCTTTTACAATTGGTCTTTTTGTATTTTCGATTTTAGTTTATGGGATGCTGCGCAACCGGTATCGTTACAAAGTTTTTAGAGAGGTCGTGGAGATACCCGGTTTGCCAGATGTATTGAAAGGGTTTAAGATTGTTCAAATCTCAGATATACATGCTGGAAGCTTAACCGACAAAGCAGGTATCCAAAAAGGCATCGATCTGATCAATAAGGAAGCCGCTGACCTCATTTGCTTTACAGGAGATCTGGTCAATAATGTCGCAGCAGAAATGGACGGTTTCGTAAATGTTTTCAAACAAATAAAAGCAACCTACGGCACCTATTCTGTTTTGGGCAACCATGATTACGGTGACTATGTCCGCTGGCCAGACCAGGCATCCAAAATGCTAAATTTCAAACAAATTATAGAAGTGCATCGTGCGCTGGGCTGGGAATTGTTGCTCAATGAAAACAGAATGATAAATGTGAAGGGCAAGGAAATCGCTATCATTGGAGTAGAGAATTATTCGGCCCATCCCCGGTTTTCGAGATACGGTGATATGGAAAAAGCAGTCGATGGACTTGGCGAGGCTGACCTCAAATTGCTACTCTCACATGATCCCAGCCACTGGGATGATGATGTGCGCGTCAACTATCCAGACATTGACCTGACCATGAGCGGGCATACCCACGGTGGTCAATTCGGAATTGAAATGGGTAAGCTTAAATGGAGCCCGGTCAGTCATTATTACAGGCAATGGATTGGCTTGTATCGGGAGGGTACACAATATTTGTACATCAATCGGGGTTTTGGATTTCTGGGATATCCGGGGAGAGTTGGTATTTTGCCGGAGATTACGGTGTTGGAGCTTGCTTGAGTTGCCCTTTAATGCTGAAGGGACACGGATTGAATGGAGTACACGGATTTTTTTCCGTAGGACGGGAACACTCAAACGTAAGCTAAAAGAATATTTTTCGGAGCGCATTAAAACAAAAAAATCTGTCCGATCCGTTGCATCCGTTCCATCTGTCTCCCATCCGCCAATTTAGCCTACGGTTCACTTTGAGCCGATATTTATAACGGAATGAGTAAATTATCCTTAAATTTGACCAGAATTAAAAGATGTGACAGATGAAAGTATTTAAGTGGACCAGCGTGTCTTTAATATTGATGGCTACGGTTTTGTTTTTTTGCTGTAAAACTGACAACAAACCGGCTAAGGAGAAACCTGCCCCTATTGACTATAATGCGATGTTGGAGGGTAATTGGGGATTGGCCACTGCCTACCGCGACAAGGAGAAGGTGGAATCTTTAGATAATACCCGGTTTAAATTTGATGGACAAGAGACTATGGTCACTAATTTCAACGCAACTAGCGAAGAAAAGACCAATACATATAAGATTGAACGAAATATGATCCAGCAAACGGGCAAAGCTTCATTCACTTATCTGATCAAATCGGTCACAGACACTACACTCACCCTCATTACCCGATACAAGGGCTATAACTTTGAATTAGAGCTCATCAAATGGGATCCTGACCTGCAAATCCAATAATCAGCCTCCTGACATATACCCATTTATTGTCTTGCTTTAACTTAAGGTAAATAGTATTTTTACTGAAGTTGTTTTAGTTACTACGCAAAAATTCTATGTAAAAAGGCCTAAGAAACGGCATACCGCTGTTTGTGCCCTCCAAAACTTTGTAATCATTTGACTATGAAAAAATCAATCTTTCTACTCATCGCATTGTTTACCTTGATGACGGGTAATATCAAAGCACTGGACGCAAGTGTGAGCTACGCCTCATTTAAAAGTACCGAATTCTCATTCATTGAGGTTTATCTTAATATTTTGGGAACAACCGTTGAATATAGCACCACAGATAGTATTATGTATCAGGCTTCAGTGGAAGTTTTGATTTTAATCAAACAAGATACCAGTATTGTTCAACATGATAAATACATCCTTAGCGGGCCGATCACCAAATTCACTAACGACTTTATGGATGTCCGGCGCTTCCCACTTCCCGACGGTGAGTACGTATTGGAAGTTATTTTGATCGATGTCAACAAACCAGAGAACCGAGCGGCTTATGAAAAGTCCTTTATAGTCAATTACAGGGACAAGGGATTATTGCAATCTGACATTCAACTGGTTGGGAAGTATCATGAGGAAACATCGAATAGCTTGTTTGTGAAAAACGGCTTATTTCTCGAACCATTACCTTATAATTTTTACTACAAGGATGCCACACACCTTTATTTTTATCAGGAATTATACAACTCTGACAAAGTATTGAATGACTTGTTTTTGATGCGCTACACCATTGAACGGTTAAACGGAAATGGCAAAACAGAAGCAGTCATGATCGGGAATAAAAAGCTTTCGCCAAAATCAGTCAACGTGGCACTTGTTAAAAAAGACATCACTAAGTTGCCTTCAGGCAATTATCAGTTAGTCGTAAAAATTCTCAATAGGGAAGGAGAGCTATTGAGTTCGAAATCAATTCCATTTCAACGATCAAATCCTTATTTTGAGGAAGAAATTTTAGCGAGCGCAGATTTGGGAAAAGAATTTGTGGCAGATATGGATAAACAAACGCTTCGGTACAGCCTTAAAGCAATCGCTCCAATCGTGTATGACAATAACGTGGAAGTTTTGAATCTGGTGATTGGCGGGAATGATGTTGTAGCACAACGCCGATACCTCTTTTCGTTTTGGGGACGCATCAATCCGAATAATCCAAAAGAGGCTTACGACAAATACATGGAAGCAGCTCGCGCGGTTGATAAAAAATACAACTCTGGCTTTGGTTATGGTTTTGAATCTGATCGGGGATACACGTTTTTGAAATATGGTAAACCCACCGACATTGTTACTGTAGAAGATGAACCTACGGCTCCTCCTTATGAAATTTGGATCTATGACGAAGTGAATACCACCCCGCGTCAGGGTAATGTTAAATTTCTTTTCTACAATCCTTCACTGGCTGGCGGTAATTTTCAATTACTGCATTCAACCTGTATTGGTGAATTAAATAATCCTCAGTGGGAGGTTACGCTTTACAATAATGACACCGATTCTATGAACCGCACTGATTTCGACTCGAAGACTGTGACTGATGGATATAACCGTAGAGCACGTGAATACTTCAATGATTTCTAGCAGTGTAATTTCTCCCGAATCAGCGTTTAGTGATCAACTCGAATGAATTGAAATTTATAGTGTCGATGGTAAGTTGATTTATTAGGAGATCCTTCCGGACAATTGCATCAGTCCCATCCACGCTAGCGGGCCACGTCAGACAACAAACCCAAGTACCACCCGCAACTCCGCCAACAAAAAATCCGCCTCCGCTTTTCCAAAACACATAGGTGGCTTTATCTTCAAGACGTTGTGAAAGGGGCCATCCGTACTCATCAGAATACCTCTTTCCCGCATACAATTAGCAACGAAAGCAGTCTCTTCGGCTGCAGGTTCTAAGGTCTCCATATTGTTTACCAACTCAATGCCCAAAAACAAGCCGTGGCCGCGTACATCACCAATAATTGGGAACTCAGTTTGCAGTTTTTTAAAACCATTTAGCAGGTAATTTCCAGTCTCTTTTGCCTTTGTTTGCAAGCCCTCTTTTTTTATTGTCTTTAGAACGGCAGCACCAATCGCACAAGATACTGGATTGCCACCAAAGGTGTTGAAAAACTCCATACCATTTGCAAAGGCAGTCGCTACTTTTTGAGTGGTTACAACCGCCGCAAGTGGATGGCCATTTCCAATTGGTTTACCCAAAGTCACGATGTCGGGAACAACATCCTGTAGCTCAAATCCCCAAAAATATTCGCCCACGCGCCCAAATCCAACCTGCACTTCATCTGCAACGCAAAGCCCGCCGACAGCCCGTACATGTGCATAGGCAGTTTTTAAATAGCCTTTCGGCAAAACGATCTGACCACCACAACTCAATACGCTTTCGCAAATAAATCCACCAATTATTCGACCTGCTGAAGCTACTTTTTTAATAGCAGTGACGACGTGATCTGCGTACATTTTTCCTGCCGTTTTAGGATCCCTGTATAAGCCGCGAAAGGTGTCAGGAATGGGGACGAGGTGTGTATGTGGAGGAGCTCCTTTACCACCTTTTCCGTCAAATTTGTAACTGCTAACATCAATAGCACGTCCGGTATTTCCATGATAACCCACTTCAATAGCGATCATGTCTTTTTGGTTGGTGTAAGCTTCTATCATTCTCATTGCCAGTTCATTAGCTTCACTTCCTGAGTTGACGAAATGCACCACTGAAAGCTCTGGAGGGAAAGTTTCCAGCAATTCTTCTGCAAAGTTTACGATGTTTTCATGAAGGTACCTGGTGTTGGTATTTAAAAGCGAAATCTGGTTTTGTGCCGCCTCTACAATGGCAGAATGTTGATGTCCGACGTGTGCTACATTGTTGGCCGTGTCGAGATAACGGCGTCCGGTTTCATCGTACAAATATTGCTGGTAGCCACGAACGATGTGCAAAGGCGATGGGTACGAAATACTCAAACTACTTCCAAGGTGTTTTTTTCTACTTTCCATAATTTCGGAAAGTGATTTCTTTGGATTGCTTTTTAGGTACAAAGGAAAAAGTGGGGCAGGGTCGGGACAAATGCTTTTCCAAACTTCCGCTTCATTCGGAAATGCAACGCCGGGAAAGTCACCCCGATTTTCGAGCAGATCCAACATGATTTGAAAATGTAAATGTGGCGGCCAGTTGCCGTTTTCAGGTGCCCGCCCAATGGTGGCAATCAGTTGTCCTTTTTCGACAAACATACCTGCTTCGATGTCTTCAATAGATGCCAGACTCAGGTGTCCGTAAAGGGTGTAAAAAGTTAAGGTTTTATTGATATTGTGTTGCAGAATAATGGTCGCTCCGTAGTCGCGGTCCTTGTCGTTATTTTGAACACTGTGGACGCTGCCGCGGAAAGGGGCGTAGATAGAGGTGCCTACGCCTGACCAGAGGTCTATGCCCAAATGAACGGTCCGCCATTGCGGTCCTGAATTTCCATTGACCAGATAGGCATCCGTGGTATAAAAAGGTCGCGTTTCGCCATAGCCTCCAATTCCAATAGCCGCACTTTTTTCTTCCAGGAGCTGATTGATTTTTTTTGCGAAAGCAGGAATTGTTTCAAAATTATTGTTGTGACCAAGTTCTGAACTTCCGACAGAAAGATCGAGTTCTGCTAATTTTTTATCATGAAATCGCAGGATCGGCCTGCGCTCACCGGGATGCTGTGCCAGCCATTTCCGGAAGACAGCATTTAGGGGGCAGGCCTCCCATTGACAAGCATTTCGAAAAGTATAGTGTGCCAATGAAGGAGGAATGTTTCGTATTTTTTTCAATAAATCCCAGGCAGGTTTTTCACTGATGAGTAGGTAGGGATTATCGGGTTCATTGTGTCTGTTCCAGGCGGCAGAAGAAACAGTCACCATCAATCTGGCAGCAATCAAAGGAAATAAAACCGCCACTTCTTTTTCCTCTAATGGAAACACTTTGTGATATCCCCGGACAACATGAGTAATAGCTTGCAAAGGATCGGGTACGTACATGGCTGCGTATGCGCAAGCGATGGCCAATTCGTTTATAGTTTGTGTAAACAAGGCATCACCAAAATCAATGACACCAATAACCTGCGGATTTTTATAATGATGATGAACTAAAAAATTGTGTTCGTGCGCATCGTTGTAGTTTACGCTTTTGCGCAAAGCATCCAAATAGGGTAGGGCATCGGTTTCAAAAAGTTGCCAAAAATAATCCGCGATTTCCAGGGTTTCTTCATCCTGAATGTACGCTCGGTATTTTTTGGAATAAAGCGTTTGTGAAGGATCCCATTTGTAAAAACGATGTGCCGCCGGATGATCAAAATCAGCGAGGTGAGTAGAAAGCAAACCACAGGTTTTTCCCCAGTTTTCCAGAATTTCTTTGTCTCGGTTTTTGACTTCAGAAAGTATGGTGCCCGATACCCATTTTTGAATACGCAGGTAGCGATCATTTTTTAGCGGAATAAATTCCTTCCCGGATTTTGACAAAACAACGCTTGGTAAATCAAGCGGAATATCCCTGGCTGCCAGATGATTCATGAGGGCAGACTGGAATTGGATGGACTGAAGTTCAGTGTTGGGGCGACTTATTTTAATGGTGTACGTTTCACCTGTTTCTGTTTTTAGAAAGAAGTTGAAATCTTCTTCTCCTGGCAGTTTTTTTATTTGGCCCTGGAAGCCGTAGTGTTGGAGGCTTAGTTGGGCGGCTTCGGTTGTGGTTATTTCTATTGGTGGTGTATTGTTCATTTGTAAGTTTGATTTTAGAAGGTGGGAAGTTGGAAGTGGGAGGTTGGAAGCCTCCCTCTACCGCGCTTCAAAAGACATACCTATGCTGAAACTTCGGCATACAAGCCGGTAAGCACTTTTCTCGAAGCAAAGATATTTGCTAAGCTGTTACAGAAAATGCGGAGCCACGTTCAAGGGAAGCTTCCCACTTCCAACTTCCCACCATTCTTAAAATTCAAAAACCCGCATCACCGCTCCTCCCATGATCAGAATATAAAATGCTGAGACTAGTATTGGAGCAAGCACAGAAACCAACATGCCATAAAAATACGATTTCGGAACTTTTGAAGGCTCTATTTTTTCCACGATAAGAGAGACCAGGAGAATCGCCAGAAAAATACCAGCGAAGATGACACTACAAAGCAAGCCGGTGTACTCGTCATAAAGCCAAAGGCCTAAGTACAGGGCAGACTGAATTAAAAATATTTCTATTGGTCGTATCGTAAACACTATAATAATACGGTTGTTATTAAAGTAAATATCAAATTTACTTATCTTTGGTTGAATTGTCGGTCGTTGTGTATTACTATTTCTGATTCATAAAATTTTTATATCCTAGATGAAAATATTTACCTCCTTTCTTTTGTGTTTTTTGTGTGTTAGTGGCTTATCAGCTCAGTCTTATAATGAGGGCGTGTTGTCTCCTCGCTTGCAACAAAAGGTGGATGAGGCACCGGATGAGCAGCATCTGGTTTATGTGCTTTTAACGGATCACGTTGATGTAGATGCGCTGGAAGATAGTTTTGATCAAAGAAGGGTCAACCTTCAACAGCGGGCAAATGAGCTGATCACCACGCTCCAGGCTAAGGCAGCATCGACTCAGCCTGCGTTTATTGAAGCGCTAAAACAAATGGAAGGACTTGATCAAAATTCGATTCAACCGTTCTGGGTAAACAATGTCCTGTTTTTTGAAGCAAATGGAGCGGCGATTTCGGCCATCAGTCATCGGAATGATATCTATTTTATGGATATAAATGTAGAAAATTCTATTGAAGCCTATGAGGAGGTAAGTTGTAATTTGCCCCCCTCACCTGATGGAATTGAGCCTGGGCTGGCAGCAATCAATGCACCAGCCCTGTGGCAGATGGGCTACACGGGCTATGGTGGAATTGCATTTGGTGCGGACACCGGAATAGATCAGTTTCACCCCGCTATTGCTTATAAGTATGCTGGGTACTATCAGCCTAATAACGAAACCTGGGTTAACTTTAGTCAAGGTGGTCAGGTTATCTCAAGTGACACCTTTCCATCACAATGTGGGGACCATGGTAATCATACTTTAGGAACTATTTTAGGTCTTGACCGAAATACAAATGATACCATTGGAGTGGCTTATGGAGCGCTTTGGATTGGTACTCGTATCCTTTGTGATGGTATCGGAACTATAGACAATATTGCGGCTTTTCAATGGGCTTTAAATCCGGATGGTGATGCCAGTACTTTTCTTGATATGCCTCAGGTGATCAATAATTCCTGGTGGGATAGCTCTAATAATTTGGAGGGACAGGCACAGTGTACCTCTGTCTATATCGACGTGGTTTCTGCATTAGAAGCAGCAGGTATCGCTAATATTTTTTCGTGTGGTAATCAAGGAGGTGACCCATCCACCATTACAGCTCCAAAAAATATTAATACGGATACATTTAATATTTTTAGTGTCGGAGCTTTGAATGGAAATACCAGTACGTATCCGATTACTGGGTTTTCAAGTCGTGGTCCGTCGCTATGTCCTGCAGATGCTGGTAGTTCATTAGAAATAAAGCCAGAAGTTAGTGCACCAGGAAACAATGTTCGATCTTGTGAATTAGATGGCGAGTATGGCAGCAAAAGTGGAACCTCAATGGCAGCACCTCACGTAGCAGGTGCCGTACTTTTGTTGCGAGAAGCCTTTCCGGAGATAACGGGTAAAGATGCCCTGCGTGCCCTTTATCATTCTTGTTTGGACCTGGGAGAAGTAGGGGAGGACAATGATTATGGAATGGGAATGATTGATGTACTTGGAGCTTATAATTACCTGCTTGATCAGGGACTAATTGCTGTTTCTCCACATGCCGTAAATGATGCACTGATCGTTCACATCGCCAATAGGCCAGTACAGTGTGCAGCATTATTAAGTAACAAGGTAACTATTGAAAATGCCGGGACGGATTTATTAACGAGCCTGGATATTCAAACCACCATATTGGAAGATAATGTAGCAGTTGTCTCATTCGTAACCAGCTGGGCGGGAAGCCTGGCAACTCGTGAGCGCGCAGCAGTAATTTTAGAGGGACCTGGTTTGGCTGATGGAGATTATGAGATGGTGGTTACCTTACTAAATCCGAATGGTGTAGAAGACGAAAAGCCATTGAACAATATTGGGAAAGCATTTTTTCAACGAACTCAGTTAGATCCTTATAGTGTTGCCATACTAGGAATAGATGCTGTAACCACTTGTGAGTTTGGACGGACACTTTTGTATTGCGACTTTGAAGGCTTAGGGTCTATTGCCTGGTATAATACAGGACAAGGTGGTTTGAAATTGGAAGACGGGAATTATTTTCTAACACCAGCTCTGAGTTTTGATCAGACTTATTATGCTGAAGTCAGAGCTTCTGAATTTGGGGGGAGAGATTCTTTCGATTTGGATCAAATGGAAATAGATGGTAATGCTGGTCGTCTGATCTTTGATGCTAGTGAACCTTTTTTCCTAAGGTCAATAACGGTGTATTCTGAAACAGCTGGTCCAAGAATTTTTTCTTTGTCAGACGCTGCGAATACCTTTTCAACGGATAAGTTTGTAAGCCTGACAGATGCTGGTAAACAAGAAGTCCTTTTGGAAATGGAAGTTCCTCAGGGGAATAACCTCCGTTTTGGGCTGAGTGCCGGGCAGCCGATACCATATAGTACCGATGCATCTTACCCATACGATCTTGCAGGAATTGGTTCCATCTATACTTCCACTGGTGCCGTAAATCCGAGCACCACCTATTTTGGATTTTATGATTGGGAAATTCAAAAATATGAAGCTTGCGAACGTGTTCCTATTTTAGCAACGGTGGTAGAAGTTGATCAGGCACCAGCGGCTATGTTCTCTCCATCAGAAACTCAGATCGATTTGGAAGACGGTGGTGCAATTGAGTTTACAGATGCTTCGCTTGATGCCATTTCCTGGTATTGGGATTTTGGGGACGGGACCAATAGCAGCGATCAAAACCCCAGCCACGTTTATACCGAAGCCGGGATTTATGTGGTCACACTGACGATAGTTGGCACCGAAGGATGTTCTGATTCAAATTTAGAAACCATTATTGTAACTGATAGCCAGACAGTGGGTGTACGATCTCCGGGTGATTTAACAGGGCAGGTACGCTTGTATCCCAATCCTACATCGGGTGACTTACAGCTTGCCTTTAATCTGGGTAAAAAATACCGCCTTGGAATTGAAATCTATGACGTCTACGGCAGACAGCTGAAAATAATAGCGCCCGACAAGTATTATCAGGAGCGTCTGACGTTGAATATGAATGAATTTCCAGTGGGCTTGTATTATGTGGTTTTTGATGCGGAAGGAGTGCAGACGGCTTTTAAGGTGGTGGTGGAGTGAGAGAGAGGTTGGAAGTTGGAAGTGGGAGGTTGGAAGCTTCCTTCGATCGCGCGCTCCGCATTAGTGGGCGCTTCCAACTTCCCACTTCCAACCCTCTATCACTTAATGTTTTGTTAATCCCACCAGATTGGAACCTTATTTGAGGATGTCATACAATAAGGCGTCCTTGGTGTATCGTTCTTAGGGAAACGCATTATGTATCTATAACCAGATTGACCATAACACATTATTAATGACTTTGACCACAAAATTTTGTTTAACTATATTTTCCTTTCTGCTGGTAAGTCCGTCTTTTGGGCAAACCATCCCTAATGAAGCCAGGACAGCTAAGAAGGATACAACTGTAACGACTACAGTTAAGCGTGCCAAGTCAAAGGATGAAATAGCCTATGACAAGCAATACGAAATCAATATTCTAAAATCCCGAATTGATGGAAATTATATTCCTAAAGACCTCTTTGACAGTTTTATACAACTAAAGCGACTGATGGGAACCAAAGTGGTGGCTGACTTCAAAGCATTGCCAGAAGAACGGGCAGGAAAGAAAATTCGTTTTATCATGTGGATTGTAGAATCCTGGTATTTTAGACAGGGCTCACGATTGTCACACAACCTTCGCTCGACAGGGATTACTTATCCTGAACACCTGGCGCATTTTGTAGTGATTTCATTTCACCGTCATTTGAATGGTAAAGATTTGGATGTAAAAGGACAAGTGGCTTTTTATAAAGAAAAAGAAAAAGAAAAAGCAGGGAGAGGCCGTACCGTTACGGAAGAAGGTAAGCGTAAGCGACAAGAGTAGATGGCTTTTTTGCTTAAGCAAAAGATCCCGAAGTTGCATATTTGTAACCTCGGGATTTTTTATTCTTTTGTGATTGATGGGACACGGATCTAACGGATCTAACGGATTGAACGGATTTTTTGGTTTTATTTCGCTCGGATTACATTTCTGAAATTACCCGATAAAGGGGCCGCGTTTCACGAAAAAAAATCCGTGTAAATCCGTTCAATCCGTCAAATCCGCGTCCCATCCCAAAACCTAAAAACACAGCTTCCACTTTGATGTAATTTGGTCATACAAACTATTTTTATGTGATTTAAAATATCTTTTCATTACTTTTGTCCTTCACAGGGAAATTAAGTAGGGTTTCAGTAATATTTAGAGAAATGTTTTTTTCATTCTCCAAAATTCCTACTTTTGCACTTTGTTTGCTTTTTACAGATGGAACATATTTTGTTGTTTGGAGTACTACTAAATACGTGAAAGCAAGCATATTCCGTTCAATACGAACCTAACTTTTAGATACCTTATTATATATGGCAAAGAATTTATTAATCGTTGAGTCACCGGCTAAAGCAAAAACAATCGAGAAGATTCTCGGTAAGGACTTTACTGTAAAGTCAAGCTTCGGTCATGTCCGCGATTTGGAGAAAGGGAACAAAGGCGTAGACATTGAAGATAAGTTCAAGCCAAATTACATCGTCTCACCGGACAAGGAGAAAGTCGTCAAAGACTTACAAGACCTGGCTAAAAAGGTAGATGAAGTCTGGCTCGCAACGGATGAAGATCGCGAAGGAGAAGCTATTTCATGGCACCTTTGCGAAGTCCTCGGCCTTGATGCAAAAACTACCAAGCGGATTGTCTTCCGCGAAATTACCAAACCTGCTATTCAAAAAGCAATCACAGAACCTCGAACCGTAGACATCAATTTGGTGAACGCCCAACAGGCACGCCGTGTGCTGGATCGTTTGGTGGGTTTCGAACTGTCTGGTATCCTTTGGAGAAAAGTAAAAGGAAAGTTATCAGCAGGTCGCGTTCAATCAGTTGCCGTTAAATTAATTGTAGACCGTGAACGAGATATTCAAAAATTTGAAACAGCTGGTTATTATAAGGTAAGCGCTGTTTTTGATGTGATGAACGATAAAGGTCGAAAAGTAGAGCTTAAAGCTGAAATGGCCACTCGCTTTGACGATGTCACTGGTGCAGAGTCTTTTCTTAATAACTGCGTTGGTGCTACCTATAAGATCAACAATATTGTCGTTAAGCCACTCAAGCGTAAACCTACGGCACCGTTTACAACTTCAACTCTGCAACAAGAGGCCAGTAGAAAACTGGGTTTTGCTGTAAAGCGAACTATGATGAATGCACAGCGATTGTACGAACAAGGTTTCATTACCTATATGCGTACCGATTCTGTGAATCTGAGTGAAACGGCGCTGACCACTATCGCTACAGAAATAGAGAAGCGTTACGGCAAAGAATATTTGCACACGCGCAGATATAAAGGAAAGAACAAAAATTCACAGGAGGCACACGAGGCCATCCGACCTTCTTATATAGAAAAACAAGTTGTTACTAAAGATCGTGACCAGCAACGTTTGTATGAATTAATCTGGAAGCGCACCATTGCGTCTCAGATGTCAGAAGCTATTCTGGAAAAGACCATCGTAAAAATTGGTGCATCAACACAACCGGATGCCGTTTTCAAAGCAGAAGGCGAAGTCCTCAAATTTGATGGTTTTTTAAAGGTATACCTGGCGGAAAAAGATGATGATGAGGAAGAAGATGATGTGGATACAAAAAAGATTTTGCCTCCACTAAAAATGGAGCAGATCTTAGATCTCAATCAGATGACTGCAATAGAGCGTTTTACACGCCCGCCCAGTCGATATACGGAAGCAGGTTTGGTTAAGAAAATGGAGGAACTGGGAATCGGTCGTCCTTCTACCTATGCCCCTACGATTTCTAAAATCATGGAAGTCAACAGAGGTTATGTACTAAAAGAAACCCGTGATGGAGTAGAGCGAAAATACAACGTGATTACCTTGAAGGATGATAAAGTTGTTTCCAAACAAGATCAGGAAATGACAGGTGCATTTAGCAATCGATTGGTTGCTTCTGATTTAGGAATGCTGGTTTCCGATTTTTTGAGCCAGCATTTTGAAGAGGTAATGAACTATAGCTTTACAGCTGAGATAGAAAAGCGCTTTGATGAAGTAGCGGATGGTAATCAGGTGTGGACTGATATGTTGGCCAACTTTTACAACCCTTTCCACGAAACGGTAGAGCGTACATTGGAAGAAGCAGAACGTGCCAACGGTGAACGTATCCTGGGTAAAGATCCTGAGTCAGGGCGTACCTTGTTAGTTCGTATGACACGTTTCGGTATCCCTGCCGTACAGATAGGTGCACCGGATGAACTGAAAGAAGATGAAAAACCACGTTACGCCAACTTACGCACCGGTCAGTCCATGGAAACGATTGAAATGGAAGAGGCGCTTAAGTTGTTTGAGTTACCTAAACATCTAGGGGAGCACCAGGAAAAAGATGTATCCGTTGCGATTGGTCGATTCGGTCCATATATCAAGCATGGCGAAGCGTTCATCTCTTTACCAAAAGGAGAAGAGCCCATGGGGGTAACATTTGAGAGAGCCTTGGAACTCATTGCTGAAAAGCAAAAAGCTGATGAACCAATCGGTACTTATAAAGGCAAACCGTATACGCAAGGTAAAGGTCGTTTTGGACCATTCCTCAAGTATGATGGTATGTTTGTCAATATCCCACGTCGCTATGATCCGGAAAACCTAACGGTAGAAGAGCAACACGAATTGATTGAAGCAAAGATCGTAAAAGAAGCCAATCGGTTTATCAAAAAATGGGACGACGAGAAAATTGCAATTGAGAATGGTCGTTGGGGACCCTTCATTCGATTCCAGAAGAAGAGTGTCAAAATTCCTAAGGTGAATGATGTACGTCTGACTCCGGAAGAAGCAAAGGAAATGACTTTGGAAGAAGTGAAAGCTTTGATTGAAGGCGAGATTCCAGGTGCTTTTGCTAAGAAGAAAAAAGCGGCTGCTAAAAAGAAGAAGAAGCCTGCTGCGAAGAAAAAGCCAGCTGCAAAGAAGAAACCAGCTGCAAAGAAAAAAGCGGCTCCTAAGAAGACGGCTGCTGCTAAGGCTAAAAAATAATAAACATATCTTATTGATATAAAAATCCCGACTGGCTGTTGCTGGGTGGGATTTTTTTATGCGCCTTAAAGACCGGTAAGCACTATCGCGAAGCAAAGTGATGGCTGAGCTGGGTCAGAAAATGAGCCACTCAATTTCATTATCTGAGAAGTAGACATCAAGCTGAATATAATGACACAACTCAGCAATCCCTCCGATTTGATAATCAAAGGGAGTGCTTACCGGTCTTTGAGACACGAAGTCGTACCTCCCCAGCGAATTGAGCCATCTAGCATCCTGGATTTTTTCCTTATCTTTGAATAGCAACAAAAAAATATACCATGAAAGCAAAACTAATCCTACTAGCGCTCCTATTTACCTACCAGGCAAAAGCACAAGTCCCATACGTTCCCTTCGATTTCGAAACAAGTGTATGGACTGAATTCTATTACAGCAATTTCTTCTACAGCGAGTATACCGACGTGGTGATGGACGGAGACACCACCATTGATAATCAAACCTGGCAGAAATTGCGACGGGAAGGCATGGGCTATTACTACGATTCCCCTGATCAATATATTATTACTGATTCAATGGTCATTGATGAATATGTGGGAGCGGTTAGAGAAAACAGTCAGAAGCAGGTGATGTATGTAAGCTCCGGGCAAACTGAATCAACGGTCCTATATGATTTCAATTTCGAAATTGGTGATACTATTGAGCTGATGGATTTTGGAGTGAGTCCAATGTCTGCGGTGGTGGTGTCCAATGATACGGTGGAGGTCTGCGGCGTTTTGAGGAATCGGTATCATTTGCTATTTGTAGATCCGGTGATTACTGATCCGGTTTTGATTGAAGGGATTGGATCTTTATCCGGGATTATACCGCGTTTTGAGTTGTTTGAGTCGGGCGGTTCTGCTAGTTGTTATTCCAGAGAGAATTGTGATTGTGGGGAGCAGTTGGTTGCTGTGTTTGATGTGGAAGAGGCTTCGTTTAAATTTAAAGTTTCTCCGAATCCGACGGATGGTCGAATATGTATTGAGTCTGATGGTTTGATTGTTAGAGTGGAGGTTTATGATGGCTTTGGTCGTTTGGTATTGGTGGGGGCTGAAAGTGAGATTGATTTTTCTGGGATGAGTTCTGGGGTTTATTTTTGTCGGGTTTGGAGTGGGGAAGGGGGATTTGGTGTTGGGAGAGTTGTGAAGGAATAAGTTCATGCGCCGTATTTATTCAAGGGTGTCTGATGGTCTTTAAATCAAAATTAAAAAATCAAGTAACTGTTCAGTGTTACCTACGATAGGGGCATTTGAGTTTGCACTTGACACTTGAACTTGCACTTTTTAAAATTCAAGTGCAAGTATCAAGTGCAAGTTCAAATGCCCGCAGTTCGCAGGAGCCCCCAGATCAAAGCAGGCTGAATAG
>Ga0114957_1000559_pt1 | contig 47173 bp, 47 predicted proteins | sample BantaG_FD_87175 | JGI IMG/M metagenome (GOLD analysis project Ga0114957, IMG submission 87175) | Marine algal microbial communities from Bantry Bay, Ireland - BantryBay_4 metaG | ecosystem: Host-associated > Algae > Red algae > Unclassified | place: Bantry Bay, Ireland | collected 2014-11-21 | reverse complement strand
TAAAAACTTGATCAAATCATCAACTTTGAAAACAGGTATACTTTGTTTTTCTTTACTCAACCAAAAACCTATAAAGCTTCCAATTAGTAAAACTTCAAAATCAACTTCGTCTTTTTCATAATTAACAATATTTGAAAAGTCTGAATCACTAAGCTCAAAAACGGCTTGTTTATACTTATTAATCAAAATGATGAAATCTAGTATTAAGTCGAGGTCTTGATCCAAAACTTCAAGCTGATCTTTATTCACTATATTTTCTAAATGATTATTTACTCTAATTTTTTCAAAATTTAAAAAATCATCCAGTGTCTTAAATAAAGTTTCACCTAAGAAGTAATATTCACTTTCGTTGAAATATTGACTCATGCTTGCTAATACATTTTTCTTCCTAAGGCGAAGAAGGTTTACCCCAATGTTATAAACCTCTGTAAGTGTAAACTTTTCAAGTAAACTTACGTTAAGCTGATTGCGGTCAAAAGTACTTCGTATAAAAGAACATCCTAAATTCAAATAGTTCTTAATCTCAATAGACTGTTCTCTCACAGAGCTTAAATCACTGCCGAGTTTCCCATTTAAATGCAAAACAGTATTCACAAGTTGAGAAAGATAGTAAGAACAATTATCTTTAAAAAAAGACTCTCTTAACATTCTGATCTCATCTCCAATAGCACTTTCAGCAAATTGAGAGACTTCGACTCTATAATACTTTTCATTAAAATCGCTTGAAGTACTTTCATAATAAGAATGTAAGTTTTTAGTTGTCTCTTTCTTTGTCTTAATAAAAGCATCAAGTGTTTTTTGGGTATTAAACGGTTTTAATATTTTTAATGATTCGAAATAATCCATCACGCCAATTTCTCTTAAGCGTTTCGATTTTTCTTGGTACAGGTCTTCTTGCATCTCAAAATATGATTCTGAAATAATTTTAAGAAGTGATTCAAAAGCTTTTGTGACCCCATGGTGTGCATAAAAAACTTTCAGGGAATGTTTTAATTCATCAACTGATTCAAAGTCTTCTGAATACTCAATCAAAAACTGATTATCATCAGTCATGAAGAAATTATCATTGTCAGGATACTCAGGGAATTCAAGATCAAAAGTAGATATTTGAAAACGCCCTTTTAGAAAAAGTACATACTCATCACTTGCAACAAAATTTTTAAACAACTCTATATTCTCAGATAAGTAAATTTGTTGTAGCCAAAATTCTACCTTAGAAAGGAGCAAGTCTTGTTTTTCCCAATTCTCTAAGTCAAAGATTTTTTGTCTTTGTTCAGCATCCATTAGTTGTAATACTTGAGGGTATAGCGCTGTCCTTGAAGAGTTTAAATAGTTGTAAAGGTTCCAAAAAGGTATTTTACTTAAACTTGACTGAAGTTCTATAAGCTCACTCATATTGGCCGAACTTCCTAAAATCAAGCTAGCAGACTTATTTTTTTTCTCTTCACTCATGTTAAATCACTCGAATTTTAAAGATTATGTTAAGAACACCAATAAATTAGATTCGCATGCTATAATATAAAGACGCTTGTAGTCAAACCTCGATGTGGGGTTGGCAAAGTTTTAAGGAGCTAGTATTGATTATTAAGATTTTAAGAATCTTAAACTGCCCAAAAAAAGTCTAAAAGCTTACCTTTTGGTCTCAGTTTAAAGATCAAGAACAAAGAGGTAAATTATGAAAAACTTAAATCACGAAATTTTAGATGTTTTAGAGACTAAAAAAGAGGCTCAGCAAGCAGCTTTAGCTCAAGGTTCAATCAAGGCCAGGTCAAAAAGACCTATGCGTTCAATGTTTAAAGCTCAAAGCTTTAGACCTTGGATTAAGGTAAAGGCCTTAAGGTCTTTACGTGATATTCAAAGAAAACCTGAGCAAGAGTAAGCCCTCTTGAGGGAGTAAGAAAACCGGACTTTTCTTTTCCAGAAAGCGACTCTTTGAGTTGCTCTAATGTCTTGTTCCCGTTTCCTAGATTAATTAAAGCTCCTACCATATAGCGAATTTGATATCTCAAAAATCCACAAGACTCCACATTAAATTCAAAAACCTCAGAGTCTTTGTCATACTTTAATGAGGAATTCAAAATAGTTCGCCTTGTTTTTTTTCGACTTGTATCTCCGATTGTAAATAACTTAAAGTCATGCTCTCCATTGAAAAAGCTTGCTCCTTCTACCATTTTGACAGGGTCAAGGTCTTCAACAATATTCAAAATATTATGGGCATCGAGATATTTATCTTTTAAGGAAAATCTATAAATATAATGTTTCCTTGTTTCAACATTAATGATCGAAAATTTTTCAACATGTTTAAAACTAAAAACCTTAATTCCCTCTCTGGTGTCATTGATACAAAGGTATGTATTAACCTCACTGAGCGAAAGTTTCCTACCTGCAATTAACAAAAAGTAATAATTATCTGCATGTACTCCTGCATCAGTTCGTGAACATCCTATTATTTTTTTAAAAGCCTCGCCGAATATACTCTTAGATTTTTGTTCAAAATAGCTTTGTAAGGTTGGGACAGATGGTTGCTTTTGCCAACCATGAAAGTTTGTTCCAAAGAAGCTCACATGACAAAGATAGTATTGATCAATATCAAAAGCTCCCATCTTTATCGGTAATAATTTGGAGCTTCAAATTCAATTTTCACATCATGAGGATGACTTTCCGCCACAGAAAGGCTTGAAACTCTTTCGAAGATGGCATTACTTTCAAGTTCTTCAAGTGTGCGAGCTCCCACGTAGCCCATCCCTGACCTAAGCCCACCCAAAAGTTGATAAATATTACTGTCCAATGATCCTTTCGATTTCACTAGGCCTTCAATTCCCTCAGGAACATACTTTTTATCTTCTTTAATCTCACCCTGTCCATAACGATCACTAGAACCCAGACCCATCGAAGTTAAAGAACCCATTCCTCTATATCTTTTATAAAGAACTCCATTTATCATCACTCCTTCAGAAGCCGACTCATCTGTAGCAGCAAGTAAAGAGCCCAACATCACGCAACTTGCTCCTGCTCCAAGAGCCTTTACAATATCACCCGAATATCGAATTCCACCATCGGCAACAAAAGATATTTTTTTGTCTCGTAAATATTCTGAGCAATCAATCAATGCTTGTAACTGGGGAACTCCAACTCCTGCAACTATTCGAGTAGTACAAATAGAGCCTGGACCGACACCAACCTTAATAACATCTGCTCCACTTTCAACTAATGCCTTTGCCGCCTCTAAAGTGGCGATATTACCTACCATGACATCAGTTTTGCTAGAGTTTAAGGCCTTAAGACTCTGCAAAGCTTTGATAACTCCTTGTGAGTGCCCATGCGCTGTATCTACTACAAGTAGGTCAACTCCCGAATCAATCAGAGCTTTTGCACGCTCTAATTCTTTTGGACCAACCCCCACTGCTGCTCCTACTAAGTGCTTTTGTTCTTTTACAGTTAAAACTTCCTGAACTTGTTCTTTAATTGAGTAATTCTTATGGATCACTCCAAGTCCACCAATTTTTCCCATGGCCAACGCCATATTGGCGTCAGTAACAGTGTCCATCGCACTTGAAATAATAGGAATCTCAAGCGAAACATTTTGACTTAACTTAGTCTTTAAATCAACCTCAGTTGGGAGCACACTTGAAAGTGCAGGTCTGATTAATACATCATCATAGGAAACACAAATTCGGTCTAATACTTTTCTCATCTCTTCTTCTAACAAATTTTAACTAAATTTGGAAGAAGTTGCCTCTTTTACACAAGAACTTTAACTTCTCAGTGTTTGTGACGAAAAGTAAAAAATGGGATGGTTAGTTATATTCATTTGCACTCCACTAATTAGTTTGACAGTTATCAAAGTGATATCACGTAAGAAAACGTCTAAGCACCAAAAACAAGCTCAAGTCATTCACATTGATTTTCAAAAAGAAAAAATTAAAAAGGACGAGGCAGCTTAATACTGATTTGTCAGCCAGTATTGGATACTCATCGCATAAGAAATAATCAAAGTGATCCCAGTCATTCGATAAATACGGCCTTTAAGAATACTTAGACCTAATAGGTAAAAACTTAACAAAATGATAATACTAAAATCAAAAGAGTATGTTCCAACAGGAACATCAAAGTTGTAAAAAGAAGTTGTTCCTAAAACGAGTGCAATATTAAAAATATTAGAACCAATAATATTTCCAAAAATAAGATCATAATCTTTTTTCTTTGCAATGGCCGTTAATGCAGTAAATAGCTCGGGAGCTGAAGTTCCAAAGGCAAGACCAATCACTGAGATAACATATTCTGAAATATTTAAATAATTTCCAATATCGGTAATTGAACTTACCAAAAACTTTCCAGAAATAAACATCAATGCGAAACAAAAAATGAGGATTCCCCACTCTTTCCATACATTTGCTTTCACATCTTCTTTTCCACTTACTTCAGTTTCAGATTTCATCATTGCGTACAGGTGTCCAGAAAAAACTAAAAGTAAAATGAGACCCGTTGCACTATCAAATCGAGAAGCAATAAAATAACTTAAGCTTGCAATAATAGAAACAAAGCACATCATAAAAACTTGAACACGTTGAGATCGATCTCCAATTGGAATGGGAACAAGTAAAGTGGAAATCCCTAAGATCAAACTCATATTAGAGATATTTGACCCTAAAATATTCCCAAGCGATATGAGTGGCTTTCCCTCAAATGAAGCAATATGAGAAACAACAAGCTCTGGAAGAGAAGTTCCAAAACCAATAAATAGAACACCAACAACAAGTTTAGAAAGTTTAAAGTGTTTACCTAATCTTTCTGCACTATCAAGCCCAAAAGAAGAACTTAGAAGAAGACCTAGGATAGAAACTGCGAATATAATTATACTTACGACCATAATCTCGACATCAATTAATAAAAACCTTATTATCTGATTATGACAACGAAACTAAAGAACTTCTACCAAAATCTCACCTATGACGGTTTCAAAAAATCAGCAGTAATCATTTGTTTTGTGGCAGATGTTTTATTTTATATTTTTATTAAGACCTATATTCTGAACCCGGAATCACTAGACAAGTCTCTCTCTAAATACTTACCTACTCAAGGTCTGATTAGCTCAGTTGAGAGAAATCAAATGATTGATTTCGTCATTGCACAAGTATCAACAATGATTATCGGATACTTTGCTTTCAATCTTATTACTTATGTATTTTTCCTCCAAGAAAAGAAGTGGGCCATTAAATACATCAGTAAAGGGACTGCACTCTTTGGAATAATCTTTAGTATTTTCACAGTCTACGAAGCCTATCAATATTCAACGATATGGGCACTTATTATGATTACACTCATCCCTGCTTACTTCTTTGTTTGGAGAGGGTGTGCCTATTTTTTTACAGCTGATAAATAAGACCAAACTCTATAAAAGGGCTGGCCATTGCCATCCCATATCCAAAGTCTGTAAAAAAACCAAATTTTTTACTTCTCATTTCAGTTCGTATTCCCAAAACAGGTGTTCTCAAACTAGGGTCTTTTAATTCATCTCCCGCCTCAAGCTCGTAGTCAGTTGTCTTGTAGACTAAATTTAATCTAGGTCCTAAATAAACCGATTCATTTAAACGCCACAGATACATTGCTCCTAACCCTAAATGTAAGGAAGATGAACCCATTCTTTCAAAGCCTTGAGAAGACTCTCTTTCTATGCTATCAAGCTTTCCCTTTCCAAGACTCAAGCCAAAAGCAAAAACTTTCCTAGTACTTCTTGAGAAGTCATAAGTTATACCCAAAGTTGGTGCTCGATAAACCGAGTCAATAATAAAGTCTTTACTCGCCCCTGCTACTACTTTATCTTCTTGCCAAGTAGTATAGGAGAGAGTCAACATTATTTTCTTTAGCTTAGGTGAAAATACTGTCTTAGGTTTTGGTGCCTGTGTTTTTTTCTTCGACACTCTCCTTTTCTTTTTTTTCTTAACTAATTTGGCCATAAGACTCTTACTTTCAGAAGCCTTATATTTAAACTTAAAGGGAATATATAAGTTATTTAAAGCGCTGTTTTTAAGTGACTTACTATTTTTTTGATATCCAAGAGCTGCTTCAATTTTTCCAAGCTTATAAAAAAGCTTAACTTCGGTTGCTGTTGGCTTTTTTACACGAGCAAGTTTTGGTAAGTACTTTTTAAATTTCTTGTGGCCCATTTTAGGTTTGTAATATCTCGAACGTTTTAATTTATTAATAATTTTTTTACGAACTGAAGCAGGACTTTGGGCAAAGACTGAAATAGAAACAAAAAATAAAGTAAAAACTAAATTTTTTAAAGCCATATATGTAACTGCTGTAAAAGTGTCCAGGAATCATTCTCTCTAGAGGAAAGAATTCTTGTATTTGTAAGCTCTAGTCGTAGCTCAAAACGAGGCATTGGGAAATATTGTAATCCCATTAAAGTTGTTAATCTTTCACTGACCACATTTTCAGGAAGTGCTTCTTTGTTTGATTTATAATAATCAAATGTAGTCAGTAGATGTAGACCACGTGAGAGTTTAATCATATTTTGTATAAAAAAGTATGTATCTGAAAAACTATCTCCAGATTGGATCAACTCATACTTGTTCATACCAAGCTCTGAAATTAAGCTCATACCTTTACTAAATCCTGCACGAATGTGAGCAGCACCAACCATTGACTTTCGTCCTTCACTCTTTGCGCTCATTAAAGAGGCTCCGACTCTAGTTTTCCCCCCTAGTCCGTATTCAAAAACTCCAGAAGCTCCCTTCAGTCTTTTTTCTGGAGCAACTGAGAGCATGTTCCCCACAAACACATGCCCACCAAATTCTGTCTTCTCTCCAAATTGATGGTAACTGACTCCTGTGGTTTGGTCATTTTCGGCGAGAGAAGTAAATCTTCTTCCCCCTAAAATATGATCTGGAATTCGGACTCCAAATACTTTATCGGTTTGTCCTGCCATGATTCTTTTGTTATCGCTCAGCCTCATCGTGGCATACAACTCTCGAGAGTACTTTGAATACTTTCCCGGTTCCGTAAAACTAGGAGCAAGTCCAATTGAGCCACTAAAAATAAACTTATCTTGCGCAAACCTTAAAACTAAGTTCGCATCGGCTTGCATGTGAATTAATCGAGAATTAGAGTTTTCTCCTAGAAAATCAGTAGTATACCTTAAAAGTCTATAATCTATAGAAGGCCTAATCATTGGCTTTGAGTTGAGCATACTTCCCAAAAAGCCTGCATTATTACCAAGAGCTTCATCACTCATCGGTAAAAAAGAATTTCCTGAGATTAGTGTAGAACCTAAGGCCCTTCCGTAATCATTAAGAGGTCCATTACCAAAAGGGTTATAATGGCATGTTAGGCAGCTGGTATAACCATAGCCAATAAAGTTGCTATAGGAATATGCAAAATCCAGAGGGATGAATAATAAAATTAATTTAAGTAAAAACATTGCTCTAAGCTAATTATTTCGCTTAATGAGCAATAATGTCAAAGAGATTAAGGCATTAATTCAATCCAGACTTTAATTGCACTGATATCAGCCGCATTTAATGTTGTTCCATCTCGAGGCATATCTGCTTCTCCATTTGGAACATTAACACCTTTAAGGTCCATATAGGCTAATGAAGTATCAGGGTCGCCTTTTTGAACTGCTCCTGCATTTATAAACTGTGCATCTGTTGTATAGTCCAACCTCAAGCCTCCACTTGCATTACCGTCTGCATGACAGCTAGTACAACGACTTGTGAGAATGTCTCTTGCAGCTGATAATCTCTCTTGTGGGGTAGTTCCAGCTCCACCACCTGAGAGAGAATTAATCCATGCTTTAACTTTAGTTAAGTCACCCGCACTAACCCCTGGTAAACCATTAGGTGGCATCTGTTGGAGTCCACTACCTTCCATAGCTCGTACTATTCGAGAAGCATCAGCATCTCCTGGCACAATAAAACCTGAGTCAATCCAGTTTTGTGGTGAATCAATATTGTAATCATCATTATCGAGGTAAGCGCTATCAGCCTTATGGCACCAAACACATTTATTTTGAATAACCGATACAAAGTCATCAAAAGCACTGGCAACTATCATTTGGTTGATAAGAGTAAAGTTTTTATCAGTTACAACTTCTGTCGTTTCATCAGATGCAGTTAAGGATAAGATCCAATCACCAACAGTTTGGATCTCGGCTTCAGATAATGCCGCTGCCGCTAAAGGCATTTGTGAAACTCCGTGTTCTGCAATTGGTCCAAGTAAAGATTGATAAACTGAAGAGTTGTTTAGATCACCAGGAGTGACAAGTGTACTTCCCTTACCTTGATCACCAGTTTGTCCAATCATAGCCTCTGCTGAACCTGTCCATGTACTGTGACAGCTAGCACACTTTTGGCTAAGAATTGCTTGAGCTTGAACAAATTTATCGCTTCCACCTGAAACAGGTGTGTTGCTTGCAGTGTTGCGGACTTCCTCCATACAAGATGTCAGAAGGATAAATAATAAGATTAAATTAATACGCATAAATCCACCAAAACGTTCATCATCTTTAATTATATATGACTTTATGCTTATCGAGCCTTTCTAGGCAGATCTTGAGCTATTTATTCTAAATTCAAATAGTTAGGGAAACTAGTGTTGCCAAAAAAAGTTTACGCCTTTTTTAGACTTGGTACATATAAGGCCAAACACCTTTTGAGACAAGTTTCATTGATTGGAAAAAGTCTGAAGGATCTATGGCCTCGTTATAGAGCCGTATTTCAAAATGTAAGTGGCTGCCTGTTGAGCGTCCAGTATTACCTACCTTCGCGATTACATCACCTTTTCTCACAATACTACCTTTTTTAACTATAACTCTACTTGCGTGAGCATAAGCCGTCTTGAACTCTTTATCGTGCTTTATCACAACAATTAACCCATAGCCACGCATCCAGCCCGAAAAAACAACCTTTCCATCTGCCGATGCTCTAATTTTAGTTCCGTGCTTGGCCCCAATATCGATCCCTTGATGAGGTCTGCCTCTTCTCATTCCAAACCCTGAAGTTATTTGAAAATTATCCTCTAAAGGCCACTCAAAATCTAAATGATAACTTGCAGGTTTTCTTTTTTCTCTTTTCTTTGTTTGGACAACTTTCTTTGCTGGTCGCGGACTTTGCCTTACTACTCCTTGAGCTTTGTGAGGGATGAATACCCAAGAATTATCTTTTATCTGCTCATTATGGTCTCTAATATCTGAGATTGAAACGTTATAATTTTTTGCGATACTAGGCAGTTCAGCTACGTTATGAAGCTTCACAAACTTTCCACTTCTCATACTCGAGCAAGAAGCACTCAAAATAATTGCTAAAATAAATTTTAAAACTTTCATAATATTTAAATTTTTAATTCTTCTATAATACCTTTAACGGTTTCAAAGTCACATTCTTTACCAATTATGCTTGAGTAAGGAGTGACTGAGGCAAACTTTGCCTCAACGACTTCACAATCACTCAACTTATCTTGAGTTTTTTCATGACCTGACAAAATTCCTCCAACCCAATAGTAGTCTCGTCCTCGTGCATCAACTCTTTCATGAATGTCGCCAGAGTAATGCCTTCTCCCCATACGAGCAAGTTTAATACCTTTAAGTTCTTCTATTGTAACATTAGGTACGTTTACATTAAGTAAGCCAAGCTCAGGAATAAATTTATGGATTTTTTTTTCTAAAAGTTTTTGTATAACTTTTGCTGCTGTTTCAAAGTGTAAGTTAGAAGCATTTTCTTTTTTAAAGTCTAAACTGACAGCAATCGAAGGAAATCCTTGAAAGCTTGCTTCTCTTGCTGCTGCCACAGTGCCTGAATAATATAAATCTTGTGCAAGATTCGCTCCTCTATTAATACCTGAAACAACAAGTTCTGGTGGATTATCTTTCAATATATGCCCTAACCCAATCAGTGAACAATCCGCAGGAAATCCGGTGCAGGCATATTTATTCTCAGATACTTTCTCCACCCTTAGGGGTTTATCGAGACTCAAAGTATGCCCAGTAGTTGACCTCTCTCCCTCTGGGGCAACGATAATTGTATCGTGCCCATAAGAACTTAAAACATCATTTAAAATATTTATTCCAGGTGCATTGAAACCATCATCATTACTCAATAATATTCTCACAATCTTCCCTCCAGGTGATAATTAACAGCATTATATAAAAAGGCCTTTCTATTTTTAGTTCCAACTGACTCAGGGTGAAACTGATAGCTAAGAAAATTCTCGTCAATAAAGGCCAAAACTTCTTCTTTTATTGATAACTCAGTATACTCTGTATTTTTTTTCTTAACAGCAAATGAGTTATAACGTTGAACAACTTGAACTTCGTCCTCTTTTTTTAAAATTTTTTTCCAAAAATTATTTATTTTTAGTTTAACCGCCTGTCCGTGAACAATCTCTCTTGAAACGATGATTTCATGACCTAAAAACTTCATTATTAATTGATGGCCTAAGCATATTCCCAAGACTTTAGTACTCACACGCTGACAGTAGTCTAAAATAATTTTTATACCCTCAAAATATTCATCCACATGCCCTGGACCTGGACCTAAAATTAATAGGTCTAGATCTTTTAGCTTTTCCAAATCAAAGTTCTTCACATCTTTAAAGGGTAAAAAGGAAAAGTCTTCTTTTTTAAGCTCGTGGTATAAAAAAAGGTCACTCATGATGTTAAATGAAAAACTATCATCAAAATCAATACAAAGACATTTCACTAAAAAACTCTCTTTAAGTTTTCATCAAAATCTTCCTGACCTAAGTTTACTTTAAAGTCGAAACTCCATGCTTGTCTTTTTTCATTTCTAGAGTAGGTAGTGGAAATAAACCAACATTTATTTTGAGGAAGAAACAAAACTCCATAAGTTCGGTCAATGACCTTTTTCTGTAAAAGATCTCTCTCTTCTTCCATTTTTAATACAATCGAATCAAAAATCAATAAATCACTTCCAATCTTATGATTGGCCCTTGTACTAAAATCATTAATGGAAAATTTGTTATATACCTTAAACCTCCTGAAGTCATTGTGAATAGAGAAATCACTAATGTTTTCTTTTGAGTCATAAAAGTAGTAATGATCTAAAACGACACTTAGTTTTCGACTAAAGCGATACTTCCCGCTAATGGCCAAACGTGTTGGTTCAGTCTTTGGTTGAATATGATTTTTGAATGAATAACCTTGAGAAAAATGTAAGTGAGCTACCTTGTGATAATTATAATCTGGGTCATCTTTTATGACATTTGATCGAACACTTTTTCGAATAAAATCATGCTCCCATCTAAACTCTAAAGTATTAGTGAGAGGTATCTGTTTTCTTGTCTCCTCGTCTCCTAAAAAATACTCTTCACTTCGAATTGAGTCATAAAAATCAAACCAACCATTTTTTTGTTGTATCTGATCTAAAAATCGCGAGTTACCAGATTCTTTTTCAACAGGAATAAAGTAGTGAGAAAAAATAAATTTTTGCAGATGTTTATAAGAATTATTCCTTTTAATGGAATACCCTTGGCCAAAGACATCATTGTATTTTTCTAGACTTCCAATAACCTCATCATGCTCACCTTTATTGGCCCGACTAGTATTAATCTCTTGTTTTTCTAGTTTGGCTTTACCAAATATTTTTTGAAACTCAAAACTAAACTCGTTTGTTAAAACACCACTAAACTTATAAAGATCTTCTTCATCATCTAAGCGAAAGTTGTAATACTGCAAATCAAAGTCGTACTGAGTTCTTAGAGAAAAAACCCCGTTATCGAAAACAGAGATTCCTAAATATGGTCTAAAGTTTACTCGATCAGCATTTCTTAAAAGATCAGTACCTGCAATCAATGAAGGGTCAAAATTACTTTGATAGAAGCGATCAACTGCCAACTGTGCTCCTGCATGAAAGAGGTTGAAGTAATTATGTTTTGATTTTATAAATTTGATAGGCGAAAGACTAAGATAAGCACCGGGAGAAATATTGACGGAATTATCACTATAATCATCAAAACCTGAGTAGCCAAAGCTATCATTTCTTAATAGAGATTTATGCTTTAAAAACCTTGAACCTAAAACATAAGGAGAAGCACGATACTCTAAGTGACCATCGATCCCATACTCACTTTGATTGATTTTCTCTCTTGAGAAATCTGGATGATCAGAAATAAAGTCAAGATCACTCAGTTCCATAAAGCGAGCATGAAAATGGAGTTTTCGAGAAAACTGCTGATATATTTCTGTTTTAAAATGATAACGTTCTCGTTGGTTATTGCTCTCTTTTGTTTGCCGGTCAAATAACCCTCTTGTTTCAACGTGAAACATTGAATCAGTGTTATAAGCGTATCGATACTCTACATCAGCTCCCACACCACGGTTTGACCAGTAAGCGGGTGTCAAAGTCATATCCATTTCTTGATTAATTGCCCAAAAAAACGGTTGAAAAACCGCTAGCCCATCGGCCGTTCCTCCCCTAAAGTTTGGAAGAATAAAACCTGATTGACGCTTTGTTTTAATTGGAAAAATAAAATAGGGAAAATAAGCAAAATCAACTCCACGAATTCTCAAAACGGCCTTGTCTACTTCAATGTAATTTCCAAAGTCCACTCGGACTTCATCCCCATAAATCGTCCAAGACTCAGGGCAATCTTTACAGGTGGTGTACTCAGCATCTGTTCCAATATATTTTTGTTCGGAAACTTTCTTTAAAGAACGTGCAACAATTTTATAAAGTGCGGTACTCAACCTCGCATTAGTCACTTCTAGGTTTTTTGTTTTAGTAAAATATTTAATACTAGACCCATAAAGAGTAAGATCTTTATTCACCAACCTCACATTTCCATCAACTTCTAAAAGACCTGTTTCAGAGTTAAATCGAGCGACTTGTCCGTAAAGAGTATCGTTCTTATGAATAATAGCAACATTGCCAATCGCCTCAAAAATTTTACCGTTTTCTCGTCTGATGGCCTTTTTGGCAAAAACCTTCATTTTGTCGCCTAACTCAAATTGGAGTTTATTATCAAGAGCAAAGCTTGGATTGCTGAAGAAAATCAAAAAAAGGAGAGATAAAATAATAAGAACCTGTAACAAGAACTCTTGTATCAGAGCTCTCTTTAAAACATAGGGCGAGTTTTTCCCAATCTGGTACAAACTCAATTTGTTGAAAATTTGGTGCATTTAATATTTCTTCCAACTGCTTACTTGAGAAGCTCTTAAAATTGTCATTTAGTGTAATTAAAATTCTACACTTTTTTGGCTTATAGGCCAATAAAGTGCTTAACATGGTCATAATGTCTTTTTTGGGTCTTTGTGAGAAACTTGCGATAATGAAACCAAACTTATCCTGACTTTTGCAAACAAGATTCATTGTTTTCCTAAGGCCTTCTGGATTATGTGATCCATAAAAATCAAAATTTTTATTAAGAGCTTTTAGTTCCCACTTTCTCTTATATTGCTTCATGCTAGAGATTTTCTCTCGCATTCCAAGTTGTATTAAAGCAAATCTCGCTAGTTTAAAGTTCAAATTTTGAAAGCTATCTTCTATACTCGAAACTTCAACATCAAAAAGGTCTATGTGAAAAACTTCTTTTTCATAAGCATACTTTCTTGCTAAGCGTCTTAAGTAATGTGATTCGAGATTTGTCACCAAAACTTTTCTCTTACGAGAAATTGCCAGTTTTTCACTCAAAATTGAACTTAAAGAATTTCCTAAAAACTTTTGATGGTCACGACTAATAGAAGTCAAAAGAGCAAGGTCAGTATCAAGCAAATTTGTAGCATCAAGTCGACCTCCTAATCCAACCTCTAAGATGATGATTCGAGGACTTCTTTTTTTTGTAAAAATAAGAAAGCTTAAAAATAAGAACTCAAAGTAGCTGACCACTATTTTTTTTTCTTTAACAACCCCAAGAGTTTCTTCACAAAGCGATTTTAATTCAGAATATTCAATTAATTGCCCATCGGACTGAAACCGCTCTCTAATTGTAAATACATGCGGAGAACTAAAAAGGGTATGAGTGATCCCTTGTTGTTTGAGGAACATGCTTAAATTTTGACAGACTTCCCCTTTGCCATTGGTTCCAGCAACTGTCACTATTTTTGCTTTACCTTTTAAATCTAAAATTTTTTGAAATGTACTTTTAAGCCTACTTGGGTCACGCTCTATTGCATCTATATAGTTTTCAAAACCAACTTCTTTTTCCAACCATTTAAGAATTTTCTTCTCTTCTTCAAAATCTGTATCAGTCATTATTTATTAATTTGGAAAGTCTCGAGAAAAAAGGCCACTTCACTTTTTAACTCTGGGCGTTTAACGACCCTATCAATAAATCCTTTTTCTTTTAAAAACTCTGACCTCTGAAAGCCTTCTGGTAACTTTTGCTTAATACTTTGCTCTATCACTCGTGGTCCTGCAAAGCCAATAAGACTATTTGGCTCTGAAAGGTTAATATCTCCAAGCATTGCAAAGCTTGCAGCACAACCTCCAGTAGTTGGATCGGTAAGGATAGAAATATAAGGTATATTTTTTTCTTTTAACTTTTGTCTTACTGCACTCGTCTTGGCCATTTGCATTAAAGATAAAATTCCTTCTTGCATTCTTGCCCCACCTGAAGCAGTAACCACTATGCAGGGAATATTTTCATTGAGAGATCTCTCCATTGTTCGAGCAATCATTTCGCCACAAACAACTCCCATTGAACCTCCCATAAAAGAAAAATTCATCACTGCTAAAGATACTTTTCTACCAAAAACTAAACCTACTCCACCTATAATACTGTCAGTGTAACCTGTTTTATTGAAAGCCTTTTCAAGTCTTTCGGAGTAAGTAGATTTATCAAAGAACTCAAGTGGGTCTAAGCTTCTCAATTTAATTTGATCTGGTTCAAAAGTTCCTTCATCAATAAGTAAGTCCACTCTTTTCTTAGCATCTAAACGGTGGTGATGCCCACACTTTGGGCAGACCTCTAAATTATCAATGAACTGATCGGACTCAACTATCTCTTTACACTGAGTACATTTTCTCCAAATCCCCGTTAAGTCTTGCTTTGACTCTCTGTTTGTTTGTTTTATTTTAGGCTTACTAATATTTTTAATATAACTCATTTTTTTACTTACCTCTTAGCTGATAATGCTTTAAAAATTTCATTTTGATCTTGATCTAAGATTTCGGCCAATAACTTTGAAAGATCTTTCTTTTTCCCTAAGCTTTCGACACAAGCCCCTGCTAATTTTGCTAATTTTAAATCAACCTTTTTTTTCTGTTCATTATGATGAAGAAGAAAAATGAACTCTCCTCTCAGATCTATTAAATCACGGTGTTCATCATAATCTTTTCCTTTAAAAGCATAAGTTTTTTGAAAATCTTTAGTCAGCTCCTTGACCACAAAAAAATCATTCTCTAAAAAATTGTTTGAGAAAAATTCGAGTGTATTCAAAAGACGATACTTGGATTCAAAAAAGATATGAGTCCCTATAAGACTTTTAACTTTTTGCACTAATACTTCCTGCCCTTTTTTTTCTCTAGGAACAAAGCCATGAAAACTAAAAGGAAGTGGAGCAAGAGCACTTAACTCAAGGGCCGCAATTACAGAACACACGGCCGGAAATGTTTCGACTTTGATATCATTTTTATGACAATACTTTACAACATCAAAACCTGGGTCCGAAATAATAGGACTCCCTGCATCTGAGCAATAAAAAACATCCTCACCTTGAACTGTTAGTTCTTTAATGAAGCTAAGTTTCTTTTCACTACTATGGTCATGAAAAGAAATAATTTTCTTTCCTTCTAAAGGAATCTCCAAAAAACGCATTAGGTTTTTAAGTCTTCTCGTATCCTCACAAAGAAAGTAACAACCTTCTCGAAGTGCTCCCTCTACCCTCTGAGTGAGATCTAGCGTATTTCCAATAGGGAGACCAAGTAAAGTAAGAGATCCGTTTTTGCCCATGACTGACTGCATTATCCTTTAGTGTTAGAATTATCGTTAACTCGCAATTTCACTAAGAATAGCAGTTTTTTTCAATTAATAAAAAGCCAATCAGGAGGGGAAAATGTCTTTTAGTGCCAATATTACACGTGATTCCGTAGGCAATATCATCATTAGGCTCTCAGGTCATCTTGAGTACCAATACAGTGTTCAACTTCAAGACAACCTCGAAGATATCTATATCTCGTACCCTGAAACCGATATCAGACTAGACATGTCTGGAATAAACTTTGTTGGTAGCTCTGGAATCTCTCATTTTGTTGATACATTGAAAACTTTAAATCTCAGGCTTAAAAAAGTTATTCAACTATCTAATGTACATTTAGACTTCAAAAGAGTTTTTTTGCTTTATAACCTTGATGAATCTGTTGTTCAAATAAGTAATTTCTCACTACGTACTGAGCTCGATGAAAACTTAGACAGCAGTGCAGCATAAATTACTCATATTATTTTTAATAGTATCTTGCTCTCATATTAAAATTCCTAAAGAAAGACTTGGTGACACGGTTACGTTAAACGCTGCTATTAATATCGCTCGAGCTGCTTATATGAACGCCTGCTTAAAGCACTCACCTCCCCATGTTCAACGATATAATCACTGTCGAATTGAAACAGATGAATTTATAAATTCAAACGTTTCTGTTCACTTCATAGAGCCTAAGAACAAATAGTTATTGAAACTTCACAATTAAAAAGAAGGCTTAGGAACTCCTGTGACTTTCGAAGTCTTCTCCATTGTCGTGCACTCACCCACTTTTGTTTAAAACTTTTCACTTCAAATATATTCAATCGATTACTCTTTTTAGAAAAAGCGACAATATCAAGTTGTCCACACCCTCGAGATCTTAAGCTTAGTGAAGAAATCAAAACAGGTATTTCATTGTGATGAATATCTTTGGAAAAAGCTAATTCGGCCATTATGCCATTGTTCATGAGTTTTAATATAGAGATGATAAATATAAAGAAAAGGTCTTACTTCAAATATGAGTTAAGTTAACTTAAATGATCTTCGGTGAATATCACTGACTCCAAGTGTTGCAATTTGCGCTTTATGAAAAACAGTTGGGTAGCCAGAGTGTTTCTCAAAACCATAGCCAGGGTAAATTATTGAAAACTGCGCCATCATTTCATCACGATACTCTTTAGCAATAATTGAAGCTAAGGCAATCAGTAGCGACTTGGAATCACCTTTTACTAATGAATAAGTTTGACAATTATCAACTTCAAATACTTTATTCCCATCAATGAGTGCCACTGACTTTTCAATTTTTTTTTCACGAACGATACAATTGATAGACCTTTTCATCGCCAACAAACTCGCTTGAAGTATGTTTATTTCGTCGATTTCACAAACACTAGCACTGTTAACACAGAAGTGAATCGCTCCATCAAACAATTCATACACAACTTTCTCTTTAAGGTTTCTTAAATCTATATTGAGTTCACTTAAAATATTTAAGCGCTTTTTTGATGTCAGCTTCTTAGAATCTGTAATATTTAAATCTCTCAGGCAAGAGAGAATACCTTCAATTGATGATGTTCTTTTTAAAGATGTCGCGCACGCAACAACGGGACCAGCAAGAGGACCTCTTCCAACCTCGTCGAGGTAGAAGAAGAACTCATCGCTTGGAAATTTTTCTATAAAATTTAAGTCTGAAAATTCTTGACTATTTTCTTGTGAAGTCGACTGCAACTCTAGCTTCTTTACCTTTTCTATCTCTTAGGTAGTAATGCTTAGCTCTACGAGATTTCCCTCGAGAAGTTACTTCGATTTTCGCAATATTTGGAGAATGGTAAGGAAAAACTCTTTCAACGCCAATTCCACTAGACATTTTTCTTACTCTAAAATGCCCATTAATAGAGTTCTTTTCTTTGATCGCAAGACATGTACCTTGAAAAACCTGAACCCTTGTCTTACTACCCTCTGTAATTTTCACATGAACCGCAACAGAGTCACCTGTTCTAAAGTCCGGAAATGCTTGAATTTGCTCGTTATTCGCATATTTTGCGTTAACTTTGTCTACTAGATTCATAAATCCTCCACAGTCATATTCCTTGAGATTTCAACAGCTTTTACAACGCTCTCAGAGGGAATTGCTTTATTAAGTCCTACAGTTCTACTTATTGCAATGCGAATTGTCAATTTTGTGTTTAGCAGGACTAAGGACAAGCAAAGGATCACTTATTATTTATAAAATTCGCTCTATTTTATTTCCTATTACAGGAAGTGTTATCCAGAACAACTTATCTTCAAGTTTCTCTAATTTTTCTTTACTCGCAAATGGGTGAGCAATTGTGCCACCAACAAACTCTCCTTTTTCATTTACTTTACATACTCCTGGAGGACACGGGATACCATCATCACCAACTTGATAAGTAAACTGACTTCTCTCTTCGATGTATTCTCTTAGCTCAACTGACTTATCACATGAAAGAGCAATGACTCCCACTTCTGAATTGTGAAACTCAGAAAGCTTATCTAGATTATAACTCCCGATAATGGCATATTCATCATCGATACTGACAGATTTAGAATGTATCGTTTTACCATGTGGACTCCCAAGGTGAGCTCCATAATACTCATAGATTTTAAGCCTGTTTTTAGGAGTTCCTAGTTTCATTAATCGAGCTCGATGCTTTGCATAACCGGCAAACACCTCAAGCCCATCAATCGAAGAAAGTGAGTTCGTTAGTATTTTAATCTCAACGCCTTTTTTTAGTAAGTTATCAACTGCCTTTGAGAAATTATCTGTTGCAATAAGGTAAGGTGATTCAATGACAATGTGACTTTTAGCATTTTTTAAAATCTCTAGCACCCTTGGTCCAACTTGGCTTTTATATGTGAGACCATCTTCTTCAAGTGTATCGGAAATAAACTCTACCTCGATATCGTCGTTGTACTTTTTTTCCAACAATATACCTTCTTTATACTTGCCTGAAATTTTAAAATCTTTCATGTATCCTTTAATAAGCTTTTCTTTGACATCAAGTAGATACTTACCTTTAATTTTCATCTTCTTCTTACAAGCCTTTAGACTAGTTATTTTATATTCATTCCAACAATGCAACGTTGTCATAGTTGAGTATGCGGCCTTCGTCGTAATCGGACTGTCCCAATATTTGAGAAAATGCTCTTGTGCTTTACTCACGGCTGGACCTGTCACTAAAACGTCTCTATCTACATAAGTCCCCTCTTTTACAATAGAGAAGTATGTACTCTCAATATTACGCCCTCCGGTAAGTAAATACTCACTATCAACAATAAATAATTTGTCATGCATTCGATTGATAATGCCATCTTTAAGACGGCCTTTTAGAATATTTTTTGCAATATTTTTTTTATCCATTAGATTATTAAAAAACTTTATTTGAATTCCTTCATCTTCTAAATGAAGTAAAATTTCAGGTGGGACATTTGTTCCAAACTTAGGTCCTCCTCCATCAAAAATAAGTCTGATGTCAGGGTTAACCATTTTTCTCGCCTGTGCTCTAATTAAAGCAAGTGAGGCCAAACCAGTGTCATCAGCATGGAAGATAAACTTAGAACTATAGATCCGCTGCGTTGCTCCTGTTAGTACTGCATACCTTGCAGAAAGAGCATCAATAGGGTCATTTAATATGTGATAGATGCCAGCATGAGACGCTAAAGACAATAGTAATAACGAAAGCACTAGTTTCATAAAAAACTCCATTAAGAAAATTAAGACTTAGCATCATTGTCCTATATCTCTGAGCTCTATGCGCTTAAGCTAATATAAATTACATAGTGTTGATATATTAATCAGCTAAAACGTAGTTGATTTCTAAGTTTTTGAGACATCTTGTAAAAACATAAAACTGCGCCTCCTGCTAATAGGTGCTTTATTGTATGCCCACTTAATAAAAAGTTGTTGAATATAGCTTGATCATATTTTTCTGTGACCTTTGCAAGGAAGTATAAAGCAAAAGCTCCAAGTAGCATTGATTTGACACTTTTAAGAGCTGGCTCCGTAAACGCAAAAATAGGAATAAGTAAGATGGGTGTGAGTTGAACGAAAACATACACACGAAGGTCATTAAAGTACACCCAATACCAGATACTAAAAAAACCTAAGAATAGAGATAGAGACAAGAATATTAACTCTTTTTTATGAGAGAGATGATAAGTAAATAATGCTGAAGTAATGGCCATAAATCCTATTGTCATCGGGACTCTATCCCAAATGAGTGTCTGGTGACTTGGGTTTAAGTGATAAGACATTGATCCAGGGCATACAAGAAAAACTCCCAGAAAAACCATGAACCATGAGTTTGCTGAAGGTATTCTTCTATAGTGCTTTAAAGTGAAAGACATTCCTAGTAGCCCTATTATCAAAAATGGTATATTTGATACAACATCAAAGAAATTCTCTATTCCCAAAAACGTACGTTGATCAGCGAAGTGGTGATAATCAAAGCTTTGAGTAATGGGGTCCATCAAGGAGATCGCGATAACCTCAATTGCAAGTATAATATAATAAAACCAATTCTTCATAAGTCATATTCTAATAATCTGACTAAAAAGACTACTTTTTACACACCTCTTGTAAAATATCTAGAGTCGACTCAGTTCACCACTCAAATTTAGTAGAATAATTAAAACTGGAGATTCTATGAAGTACCTACTTATTTTTATTATCGCTTTGCCTGCTTTCACTCAAAAAGAAGTATTATCAGAAACTCTCCAAAATGATTTCAGAGATCTAGTCAGTGAAACTAATGATTGGAGAAATTCTTCAATTGATTTTCTCACGGAGCTTGCAACTAATTCAAAAAAAGTTATCACAAGTGAAGAACTTAGTAGAATTCATAATAAAGGAACTTTAAAATACAAATCTTTACGAGAGCAATATTATGCAATTATTAATAAAGTAAAGTATATCGCAGATGTACAATCCAAAAATACAACCTTTATTGAAAATAAAAAAACTGGATTTAGTGGTGGAATGAATTGGCTTCAAAGCTTGATTGTAAATGATGGTAACTTTTTTTTAGTTGCAGATGACTATATTAAAAGTGAACCTGAGTGCCTAAACTTTGATCTATGTACATCTGAGGGAAGAGACCTAGCACTCAACTTTAAGCTAGCTCTAGCATCCGCATTAATTCTTTATGATAATTACGCCTTGGTTGTGACTCACCTTAATAAAGTTGATAAGAAAGCAAAGCTGGACAAAATTATAAATAAAGATAATTCCGAAATATCGGATTTTCTTAAAGGCATAGAGCAAGAGTACTCAAGTATTTCAAATTATAAAGCAATGGCAAATGCTGTGAAAATTTATGAAAGAATGAGTCAAAAGCTTAGCAATCAAGGAGACCTATTAAGTGACTTTGAACGCTTTGTTGATGGAACTATAACAAGTAGCTATGTGTATTCAAAAAAAGATGAGATAAGCGAGCAAACTGTCTGGCATCTCCGAAGAGATTTCGCTAAAAAGTGGCTAAAAACTCACTTAAGCTCTGAAAAAGATGAATTCACAAATGGGTTATCTAAAATTTTTGGGAACACAGTTGGTCTGGTAGAGACACGAAAGGGAAAACTTCTTTATCAAAATCCTAATGACCTAAACCAACTTATGAGAAGCTTAGAAAATACCCTTCAACCAATGGACGTACTTTTAGAGAAAACTCCTTTTAGACTTACTGATAAATTCATACCTGGCCATTGGGGCCATGTTGCAATTTGGTTAGGAACAGAACAACAATTAAGAGAAAAGAAACTATGGGCAACACTTCCACAAAGCGTTCAAGAGTCAGTTAAGAGCGGGAAGAATATCCTAGAAGCTCTAAGACCTGGTGTGCAAATAAACTCCCTTCAACACTTTCTCAACATTGATGATCTCGCAATAATAAGACCCAATTTTATCAAAACAGATAAAGATCTTGCTTACTATATGCAAAGATCGATTGAGCAAGTCGGTAAAGAGTATGACTTCAACTTTGATGTTGAAACAGAGAAAAAAATAGTTTGTTCAGAGATTGCTTATGTCATTTTCAATAAAGCGGAGCTTAAGTGGCCTCTAGATAAGACCCTAGGAAGATATACCATCAGCCCAGACCACGTTGCCCTCAAGTCAACGAAAGAGGCCATAAAGAAATCGTCATTTTCTTTCACTCCGATAAAACTTTATCACGATGGGAAGTTAATAAACGAAAGCCAGACTGAAGTAGTTTTTGAAAAACTTCTAAATCAAGATTATACTGATATTTAGTAAACAAATAATATCTTCGAGTGATTTATAAATGCCAATATTTTATACATAGCATATGCTTTTATAATGAAGTTATTAATTGTTTTTATTTTTAGTACTAACTTATTGGCCAGCTCAGTATTTAAGATTGAACCATATATATTTTTATCTGATAAGAATATTAGTTATCTCGCTTTTGAGTTAAATCAAAAAGAAAAAATCTACCTCAGTTTAGAAAATAAGTTCAGGCAAGGCTTTCTTAACATCTCTCACATGATTTCACCTAAGAAGTTTTACAAAATTAAACTTGGAAAACTTGAATGTAACCAAACCTACGAATACAAACTCACTATTAATAATAAGCAAACTAAAAGGGTACAAAGCTTTGAAAGACCATGTAATTCTAAAGATGCTGTTAAGTTTGCATTTATCAGTGACACCCAGTCTATAAAAAACCGCAGATGGTTAGGCTTTCAAAGACACAAAAGTATTGCGCAAGCCTTGAGTTCTCAAATTGATAAAGAAAAACTCTCATTCCTAGTTCACGCTGGCGATATTGTCTCTGAAGGGGGAGTAAATAGAGACTGGCTCGATTTTTTTAAAAATGCTAAGAACTATTTACGTAAGCTTCCCATGATTTCTGCAATTGGAAACCATGAGTATTATGGTGAGAAGATTGAAGGAAACCCTGAAACATTTTTTAAATTTTTTAGATCAACAAGTGATTCAAAACGAGGTAGCTTACTTTTTGAATTACCACAATTTAATCTACTCGTTCACAATACAAGCTACAACTTCCTCACTAATGATGAAGTTGAAGATCAATTTAAGTGGATCAAGAAAGTCTGTCTTGACTCAAAGAAAGTGAATAAAAAAGTTATTCTTGTTTCACATCATCCCGCTTTCTCGTCTAGTCTAGGATATATATCAAGAGAAAGTAACTTTATAAGAGAGCGTCTTGTCCCTTTACTTGAAGAGGTTGGCAATGTCCCCTTAGTTCTTGCTGGGCATGTTCATATTTATGAAAGAAGCGAAAAGTCAGGAATAACTTACCTTAACGCAGGCTCTGCTGGAGGAATTTTTAATCCAACAAGATTAATAAATCCTTATTCAAAGTTTTTTGCATTCTTCACGGCCACTTATTCGATTCTAAGTGTTTCTGATTCTAAAATATCAATACAGACTTTTGATAAAGATAACTCTTTAATAGATGAAGCTAATTTAAAGATCTAATTTAATTCGAATAAAAAGAGAAAGGAAACTCAGGATAAGAACTCCCTGAACCTACAAACAAGTCCTTCTCTAGACTAGCAACTCCACTTGCATTGACAGACCAAAGCTCATGTCCGTTAGATCCATCGTTTGCACTGAAATAAAGCTTATTTTCAAAAACCCAAAATGAACTCGGATGAGAACTCATCACTCCAGGATAAATATCTTTCACCTGTTTAATTCCCGAACTCGGAGAATACTCCCAAAGTTCAACTCCATCAGAGTCTCGGTATGCACTAAAGTAAATCTTTCCATTAAAAACTGTGAGATGACTTGGCTTCGAAGCATTTGCCTGCCCTGCTCCTCCTTCTGGATTAATATCACCTAAACTTTCAAAGTTACCTTGAGAGTTGAGCTTACAGAGTTCCGTATTGTCTCTGTTTACACTACAGGAAGTATAAATCACTCCCCCAAGACTAACTGGAAACTTAATATCAATAGATGCAGATGCAACTTCTGAAGTAGAACCGGAAGACGAAACTTTATTAAAAAAACCTTCAAGAGTCGTTAAACTTCCAATCTCAGCAGTTGGAGATCTGCTAGTGGATTTGATCGAAGAGAAATAAAGCTCTCCTTCATGTTTATGCAGAAAGCTTGGAAAGCTATCACGTCCTCCAGAGACTGCATTTGAAACTATCGAAAGGTTTCCATCATTATAAACTCTTAGTTCATTACCTTGGTTAAGTGTAGTTGCTGAAAAATAAAGTTTTCCTGAAAAAGAAGTGAGTGACTGAGGAAAGCTCCCCATTGAACCTGGCTCTATATCTGAGACTAAACTTACTTGCTCAGTTGCGTTCATTTTCCAAAGCTCTCTACCACCGGTTCCATCGTTTGCAGAGAAAAATATTTCTCCATTATGAACAGTTAAATACTTAGGATTAGAACTTCCTGAAGAACTAATCTCGAAAACTTGAACTAAAGCATCATTTTCAATCTTATAAAGTTCTCCATCTCTTGAGTTACCATGTCCTGATAGTCCAAGATAGTAAAACCCATTAAAGTATGTGATTGAGTTCAGCGATGTATCTTCTGGTAAAATTAAGGCTTCAGTAATAACTCCGCCTTCAAGTTTGAACATTTTATATACACCAGAGTCATTTGCACTAAAGTAAACGGTTCCGACTCCTACTGGTCCATTAGGAGTCGGGTCGTTTGTTCCCGACTTTGCTGTCACGAAAGATGAATTAAACTTTTGACAGCTAAAAAAACTTAATATCAAAAAAATAAATTTTAAGTTGCGATTTTTCACTGATCTACCTCAATCATAAAAGCGGCGCCAAGTTTCGCAAAATCAACCGCTCTAGTAAGACTATTATTAAGATCACCTAAAACATCTTGAGTTGTATGAATCAAACTTTGATACTTTGGATTTGGTGCTCCAAAATTTGGCTCTGCTTCAAACGGCATTGTCCCTAGATAACCTAAACTTGGATGGTTCCAAGCAGCGTGATCAGAGCAACCATAGCCACAATCAAAATCGGTATTGGCCGTTGTTCCTGTATAAGTATTTATTAAGTTGGCTACAAATGTGTTTTGCCCAGGATTAGAAAAATCTTGCATAATATAAATTTGATCATTTTCTTTATTATGTAATGCCATATCTATTTGAAGAACTCCTAAAATATTTACATTTGTGTTAAATGTATACTTCACAAAGTCTTTAGAGCCTAAAAGCCCATCTTCTTCTGCAGAATAACCTACAAAAACCAATGTATTATCTGGGACATAGTTTGAGTCAACTAGAACTCTTATTACTTCTGTAATGACTGCAATTCCTGAAGCATCATCATCTGCTCCTGGCGCTAAACCTGTTGTTGATGAGTTATAATTCTTTGAATCTAAGTGTCCCCCTATAACTATGATGTCGTCACTCACTCCTTTTATTTTTGCGTACACAGAGGGCTGACTCCAGGAATGATGAAAGAAACTAACCTCTGCATCTGCACGAGATTTCGTAATATTTCTCCACTCTCTTAAAATCCACTCACTTGAATCGACACCCGTATTACTTCTTGAGTAGCGAGTATAAAAGCTTGAAAGCTCTTCTATTGTTTTTTGAATTCTTCCTAAATTGATTAAGTCAGTCGCAGCTTCAACTAAGACTGGTTGATCAATATCGGTCTCAATTAAAAGAGATTGAACTTGATCCACATTCTCCACAGACTCGAGTTCAGTGATTGCCTCCTCTAAAGAGAAAAAGCCAGAGTGTGAACCACAACGGTTAAATCTTTCATGCACAAAGTGTGAAAAATGACCCATTTCATCCGGAGAAACTTTAGAAATAACTAAACTGTCTGAATCAACTTCGAGTTCAATTCGACCAGAAAACTCTTCATTGTATTTTTGATAAACTTCTTTATCAATAACAAGATAAAAGTCACGCTTTGCTTCTTTTTGATAGATTCGACTAGAGCTTACAAAGCAAGAGGTCATAAATATAATAGAGATTAAGTACTTCACAGCCTTAATTTTAACCTAAAACAAAAAAATCTCTCACTATAAGGGGAATTTTCCTAGCTATTGGCCGTATAAATAGCAACCGCTGATCGTACAGAAAGGTGATTGTAGCCATCTGACGCAAAGCCAGTGATTGGATCAACGTGAAAGTCAGCTGTTTCCAGTATTTCACGGTGAAGTCCCCATCCAGTGCCAAAACCCAATAAGAATGGTCTCTTTTCTTTTAGGCTTAACTTCTTCAGGTCACTCATTTCTCCGTTACTTTTACTAAAATTCGCCCCTGTAACCGCAAAAATAGGCTTCACTGTTTCTTTATCTTCAATATCTTTGATCACTTCTTGAACTGAACTTTTAGTAATAATGAACGATAGAGCATCATGTCGATCAGGGTTATATTCATTAGCAAAGTCTTCTTTCCAAAAGCTCAAAATATCTTTAATCAACTCTTGCTGCTTTTTAATGGGAGTGACAATATAGTAATTCTTAAATCCAAATGTCCGACAACTTCTCGCGATATCGTGAATGTCTAAGTTAGTAACTGAAGTTGTTACTTTCTCTCCATTCTTATTAACAATTGGGTCGTGAATTAAGGCTAAGTACTTATTTGTCATTTTTATATTTTTCCCACAAGTCAGTCCTGTGTTTTTTAGTGAGTCTTTCACTTTCGTTTTTTTGAAAATCTTTAATATTTTGATGATGGCCAGAAAGAAGTACTTCAGGGACTTGTGTTCCTTCAAAATCCCTAGGTTTAGTGTATTGAGGATACTCTAGTAAACTTGAATTAAAACTTTCTTCACTTAAAGATTCATTATTACCTAAGGTTCCCGAAATAAAACGCATGGATGCATCAATAATAGTCATTGTTGCAAGCTCTCCACCTGAAAGAATATAGTCACCGACGCTTATAAATTCATCAACATATTTTGCCAAAAACCTCTCATCAATTCCTTCATAACGTCCACAAATAAAAACGACATCTTTACTTCCTAAAAGAACTTCTGATGCGAACTGTTTTGCTTTTTTCGTTGAAAAAACTTCACCACGAGGAGAGGGACAGATAATATAATAATCCTCGCGCTTTTTATCAGAGGCTTCAAACACTCCCACTTGCAAGGCCATCGATAATGTATCCGCTCGCATGATCATTCCAGCACCACCGCCAAAAGGATAATCATCAACACTTTTGTATTTATTTTGGGCAAAGTCTCTGATTTGGATAACCTCAAGTTTCTCATCACTTAAGGCTCGACCAACAACTCCTAGCTCTTTAAATGAATCAAAGATCTCAGGAAATAAAGTCAGTACATATATTTTACGAAACATTTTAGTCTATAACCTCAAGGTCTTGTACAATCACTTCTTTTTTTTCATAATTAATTTCAATAATTAAGTTAGGAAGTAAAGGGTAATCTGTGACTTCCCCCCCTATTAATACTGCGATGTCTTGAGAGCCATTAGAGTAGTACTTTTGCACTTCTCCTAACTTCTTGCCCATTTTGGAGATAAAACTAAATCCAATAATATCGCTTAAGTAAAATTCATCTTCATCACATTCTTCTAAAGAGGACCTTTCTACAAAAAAGTCTTTGCCTTTAAACTTTTCAACATCGTTTATGTCTAAAAAACCTTCAAGCTGAATTAATACTTTTTTAGGGAGAAACTTTATATTTTTAAGTGAAAATTTTTGCTGCTTATTATTGTCTTCAATATATATTTGAGATTTTTTATTGAGTTGAGATTGTTCTCGGTTTTCAAGGAAGATAGAAAGCTCTCCCTTGAGGCCATGTGTATTTACAATTTTACCTATTTTCACAAACTTACTAGGCAAAATTCATCCAAAGTTTATTCTATTATTTCTAAAACAGATCTTTTCTTTAACTTAGTTGAAGCAGCGTTCAAGATTGTTCGAAGAGCTCTGGCAGTTCGGCCTTGCTTTCCAATCACTTTACCAAGATCCGACTTATCCACTTTAAGTTCGATAACAGTCGTTTGCTCACCTTCAATTTCATTAACTTCAACTTCTGCAGGCATATCAACAAGTGATTTACTTACAAATTCGATTAGCTCTTTTAATTCACTACTCATCTTCAACTCCTAAAGTGATAGTACTATCTTTTTAGACATGTCATTGCTGACACTCTCATGATAATGCGGACACAACTAAAAACAAAGAAAAAACAGACTTTTTAAGAATATCTCTTTAAAAGTGTTCTAACTGAGTCAGTCATTTGAGCACCTTTACTTACCCATTCCTGGATTCTTTCTGTTTTTATACTATTCATAGGCTTTTCAGCGTGTGGATTGTATTGACCTAATTTTTCTAGAAATTTACCATCTCTTGGTGATTTTGCGTCAGCTGCAACAATTGTATAAATTGGTTTTCTCTTTTTTCCGCCTCTGGCCAGTCTAATTTTGATCATTTTGAAGTACTCCTAAATATTTACTTTAAGTCGTGACATATTAAGTCAAAATCTATGGATGCGTCAAGCTTATAGCGTTGGATGACCTTATTTAAAGAATCCACCACCAAAAGGTCCTCGCCCTTTTCCACTACTTTTACGTTTTTTTTGCTTTTGCCCACCGCTTTGCTGTCTAAAACCAGGTTTCGAGTCGGGCATACCTGGCATTGCTCCGCCCTTGAGCATTCCCATCATTCCAGACATCATCTTTTTCATTTGCTCAAATTTTGTAATAAAGTCAGAGACATCACTCTCCTTTCTTCCTGAACCACGCGCTATTCTCTTTATTCTCGACTCATTTATTATTTTGTGGTCTTTTCTTTCAGCTTTAGTCATAGAAGAAATGAGCACTTTCATGCTTTTTAGCTCACCTTCCGCTTCAGAGATTTTATCATCTCCCATCTCCCTTAACATTCCTCCCATTCCAGGAATCATTTTCATCAAAGATCCCATCGAGCCAAGCTTTCCAACCATTTCCATTTGTTTAATGAAGTCATCAATGGTGAATTGATTTTTCTCCATCTTCTTCATCATTTTCTCAGCTTCTTTTTCATCTATCGCTTCTTCAGCTTTTTCCACTAGCGTCAGAACATCACCCATATCTAGGATTCTTTTGGCCAAGCGATCTGGATGAAAGGCTTCTAGGTCTTTCATCTTCTCACCAACAGAAAGAAAGCGAATTGGTACTTGAGTCACTTGTCTCATTGAAAGAGCAGCTCCACCTCTAGCATCACTATCCATTTTTGAAAGAACGATTCCTGTTAAACCTATTTTCTCGTGGAAAGTTTTAGAAACATCGACCGCGACTTGTCCTGTCATTGCATCGGCAACTAAAAGTGTTTCAGCATCCGGAACTTGTTTCTTTACATCAACAAGCTCTCCCATTAACTGATCATCTATTTCCAAGCGGCCTGCTGTATCGATAATAACAACATCTTTATTCAGTCTTCGAGCTTCATCGTAACCTGCTTTTGCAATCTCAGCACTTGTCATCGAAAGGTCAGAGTCGAAGTACTCAACACCAATATTTTTAGCATGTGTGATTAATTGATCCTTGGCTGCTGGTCTAAAATTATCAGCAGGAACAAGGTAAACATCTTTTTTTTCTTTACCCCTTAGATGAAGAGCAAGTTTTCCAGTAAATGTTGTTTTCCCTGCACCATTAAGCCCTACAATGAGAATAGGACTGACTGCTTTCTTAAAAGAGAGTGCTTCGTGTTTCCCACCCATCATTTGTGCGAGTTCATCGTGAACAATCTTAATAAATTGTTCGCTTGCATTAACTCCTCGGGTAACCTTGGCACCTAATGCTTTCTCTTTGACGTTGTTAATAAAGCTTTTTACTACTTTGAAGTTAACATCTGCTGCAAGTAATGCAGTTCTTACCTCTTTAAGAGTTTCCTCTATATTGGTTTCAGATATTTTACTTTGTCCCTTAAGAGTCTTAAAAGCGTCACTAAATTTTTCACTTAATACATCAAACATAATCTCTTGCCCCTGAGGTTTTCTATATTAATACACATAAAATGGGGAGGCAAACAATCTACTGAGGAGAGGGTCCTATTGGTAACTCAATTACACTATTTTGTTGGCAGCTATGCGTGGCTTGACTGCAAAAGGTTTGGTTGGCCTGAGTTGCTTTATTACTCGAGCAGCACTCGGAGCTTGACTCACAAGGTTCTCCTACTGTTTTACAAATAGGACTTTGATCATAAATTACTTCAGAAATATTAATATAACTGTATGCATGATCTGTCCCCCAATCCATCCACTGAAAATCATCATCCACGCCACTCAAATTAACTTTCTTGAGACGTTTTTTGGTGCAGTCATTCGTAATATTTTTAAAAAAGTCTGGATTATCTCGGCTGAGCTCTTTTATACTCGGAAAAACTTTGTCTACATCGGCTTTGATAAAGTAATTCGACACAAAAATATATTCAACTGGAGTGACTGTTTTAGGAGTACCTGTTCCCATACATTCGAGTCGAATCCATACCTCTGCAGGTACAGAATAACAAGAAACAGAAAATACTAAGCTCAAGTAATAGAAAGTTAACTGAAAGATATTAGTTATTCTCATTATAATTCTCCCTGAATTTTCTTTAATGCCTCTTTTTCTTCTTCAATTACAATACACTTTGCAGGAAGCCTTGCAATCGTGTTAACTGGTGATCCTAGGAAAACTCTATTTAAGATTTGCCAACCAAGTGAGCCCGATTTCAAGTTTTCAAAGACTGTTCTTTTTACTGCCTCACCAATTCTTTCACATTTATCCCAAGATATTCCCACTTGACGAGAGAATTTTGCATTATATCGACTATCACTTCCCCCCCAGCCTACATCATTATTTAAATATGTATTCACAGCTCCTCCACTTTTAAGCGCAACTAGGTTCTCAGCAAAACTTCTAGGTGTCGATGAATCTTCTCCCTTCATGACTAAAAAGCTCAATTCTTCATCTAGCTCATAACTCGAAAGAGTGCATGAATTCGCAAAAATATGCCCTACTAGTATTTGAGAGTCATCAAAGGCTTTTATTGTATTGTCTTGAGGAGAATTTAATCTTTTCTTATGAATATACTTATCCACATGGATATGATTGTCTGATTCAAATCAAGATGGAACAAGATTATCCTCATTTGTACCTGAATAAGGTGCTTGGACACCACGATGTCCACCATGCCCATTTAATTGCATTGCAACTAAATTGGAACTACGACTCCATAAATCAGAAAACATATCTTCTCCTGTTTTATGAGAGCAATTAGAACATTTATCTGAGCCTACAAAAGACTCTGAAATATAATACTCACTACTACTTCCGTAAGTTTCTCGAAATGCATCAACTTCATCTTTAGTAAAAATCCAATAATCACTTAAATTTCCACCTATAGAAAGGATCGAATTGTTCTTCATTAAAGGTAACTCTCTGTCCCACCTTTTTATTTTTTCGAGGTAATCCGAAATGACATCATCTTTATGCCCTAGTGTATCTTCTTGTGTAACGAGTCTACCTACAGAGATTAAGTCATTAAGTTCAAGTTCTGAGAAACTACTTGAGCTCAAATTCATATTAGTGATCCTGGCTTGAGGATAAAAAGGACTCCAGCGATAGGCTGTTAAAGCTAAATCTGGCCAGTATCTTTTTTCATCTTCTTCACACCAATTTTTCAGGGACCTTGTAAATGGAAATTCTTTTAGCTCACAAGTCCATAAATTTGGGTTTACCTTTTTAGCATGAACTTCTTTTGGAATATCGAGAGGCTTATCTATTACCATGTAAAACAAATCAGTTCCTAGTTTCGCTCTCATAGGGGCTGCGCTAGGAATTGTCGTATATGAATAGTGATTTTTAGTTGAATACATTCCTGGTATTTGATAGCCACTTCCTACCAGTAAAGCTGACTTAATTCCATATTCTCTTTTTGCGAATCTCAAATAAGCTCTAATTAAACCAGGAATAAAACTTACTCGATCATATGTTTCCCAAATCTTTGTTTCGCGATGAAAACCTTTCAATGAAGGAATTGCTCTTTGAGAGACTCCTTCAATCTCATCTCCCCAGTAGTGATAGCATTCTTTTAAATAGTCCCCCTGGCAATCAATGGGTGTTGATTCAGTTGCATTATATCCAGGCAACTGATTAATACTTATCATTTTTGTTTTTATATTTTTAGATTGCTCGTATGCACCCAGTTCAAATACATCAGAAGTATATTGAGAATCATAAATAATGAGATGCTCATAGGTAGAAAAACTTACCTGTGCAGGAGGGGGCGTTCTTTTTGACTGAGCTGTTTGTAAGTTTTTAAAAGTTAGACCTAGTTGAGATGGCACCATTGTTACAACCGATGTTATGATTTCTCCCTCATAAGACTTAAATCTTTCATGATAATTTTCTAATTTAGCACATGGGAACTCTTTTCCTATTTCAACAATTGGAATATCAGGAAGAATAGGATTTTTAAAAGGTAAACTAAGTTCTTTGTTTGTTCTAATTTCAGAGGATTCGAAACTGTTTGGAAGGATAAAACCAATATCACTATCATCACTTAAATATATTTTTTTAGTCGTAAAATTTTTCACGGGAAAACTTAAAGAAGAAAAGTTAAGCCCACATAATCTAACTTCTTTTGAACTTACTCCAATCTCTGAAGATAAAACAAAAGAATTTCCTGCTCCTTTATATACTCCACATGATATCAAAATAAATAAAAGTAAAATAAACTTCAAAGTCTTCCCCTTAGATTAAAAATTCGATATAAGGGATGATAACTTCTCTTTGACTTATCGAGCATTCATCAAAGCAAGCATATGAATGGTTTCAATGGGTTACTAGAAGTTCGAACTAACCTTTTGTCATCAAATTTGCCCGAAAAAGTAGGCACTTCTCCTTCTTAGTGATTTGACAGCACTAAGAAGAGTTTGTACTACTGCATCATAATGAAAAAAACTTTTACCATTGTTATTATACTCCTTCCATTTCTCATTTCATTTGCTCAAGATACTCACTTAAAAGTTTATAACAAAACCTGTATTCTCAATAGTGGCCCTGTTAAGTGCCAAGATTTTATTCAAAATCTTCAATCCTATTATAAAAGTAGTAAAGAAGACGAAGCTGACTTTTCAATAGAAACTCACTTAGATTTTGAAAACCCTAACCCAAGTAGCATTATCTACAAAGTGACTATTCAAAAAAAAAATGAAACTTCCCTTACGCTCAAAAAAGAATATACAAGAATAACTGATGACCTATTTATAATTCAAGATATTGTTAAGTCAGTAAATGAAATTGTAGAAGAACAGTTTCAGACCCTGGTAAATATCTCTGATTCAAATATTTATGCTTCCCCTTCCTTAGACGGTAACTACAATCAGTCCTCTGGAAATAAAAACTTCAGAATTGGTCTTGGTGGTCAGCTCTCTTATATAACTCCTAGGTGGAGACTTTCTTTTGGTGGAGGTACCAATTTCTCCAAAGAGAAACAATCACAAACTGCAACAGTTCAAGAATATGAGGTCATAGATAGATCATATCGATATGGTATCAGTGCTATTCGTTCATTAAAAAACCCAGAACTTAATTTACTCTTAGGTTTAGGAAACCATATTGTTGACTTCAAGCACTCTGAGACAACTGCTCTTCCTCCGATTGGGCAAGAAAACATTGCTCGTCATAAAAGCCTAACACTAGGGATCGAATGGATTAAAAAGCCATTTGTAAAAGAATCTCAAGGTAATATTTCTGTTCAAACTCAGTATAGACTTTCTAGGCACAACTACGTTGATCCTGTCTCATATGAATATGTTGATGAAATCTATCAAATTGGAAAAGTTAGAGTAACCTGGCAATGGTATATCAATGAAAATAATCTCATTAGTACATCGATTTCAGCCTATAAAGACTTTCATAAAGGTAAGTATCAAGGGGCTCAAATATCACTCTCTCCAGTTTTTACAATAACTCCGAATCTCACTTTTAATCCATCCATCTATGCAAGTGTGACAAGAAATAGAATTCTGTCTCCAACTGTATCTGGCCGTAGTAACTTTCTGGTCCTCACGGGCTCTAATGCTAACGATCCACTTTCGCTTTATACAAATTTTAGACTTTTATACAACATTGGCAATTTTGCTAAAAATAATCAAGATAGACGCTGGAGATAAGACAATAGAAAATGACCTTTTCAACTCAATTACAAAGTAAAATTGATTCTATTAAGCTTAAGCAAAAGCCTATCCAATTAGGAACTATTCCTTTTAACTCCCCTCTACTGCTGGCGCCCATGGCAAGTATTTGCAATTGGCCATTTAGACTTCTCATGCAAGACCTAGGAGCTGGTGGGAGTGTGAGTGAACTGATATCTGCTCACGCTATAAATCATGGAAACCCTAGAACCATGAATATGCTAAAAATCTCTCCAAAGGAAGTAAATATTGGGATCCAACTCTTTGGTGAGGATGCTCGAAGAATGAGTGAGGCCGCAAAGGTTGCTCAAAATTTCGGACCAAATTTTATTGATATAAATATGGGCTGTCCCGTGAGAAAGGTTGTCACAAAAGGAGGTGGCTCTGCTTTATTAAAATCTCCTAAAGACCTTGCACCATTTTTAGAAAAAATTAAAAAATCAATTTCTATTCCTTTAACAATTAAAATTCGAATGGGTTGGGATGCTGAAGGTATTAATGCTGATGAAATAGTCCACATAGCAAAAGAAGAAGGAGTTGAATTTGTCGCGATTCATGGAAGAACAAGAGCACAACAATATACTGGGGAAGCCAACTGGGATTATATTGAAAAATTGGCCACTGAATCTCCACTCCCATTAATTGGTAATGGTGACCTACACCAAGCAGAAAGTACAAGGCAAAGAATGCTAACTACAAACTGCCAAGCTTTAATGATTGCTCGAGGGGCCTTGAGAAATCCTTTTATATTTCTTGAATCTCTCGTTGAGCTAAAAGAAAGAGAAAACCTATTCACTTCTAGTGATTATCTCGAAGTAATAAAGAAACTAGAAGAGTATACTTGTGAGGCATTTGAGGGTGATCGAGTCAGGCTAATTCAATTAAGAAAGCTCATCGTCTGGTTTTCGAGTGGTTTTCCTAAGGCGAGCTTATTTAGAGGTCAAGTATTTGAAACAAAAAGCCTTCAAGACTGTATGAAGTACACTGAAGACTTTTTTCTAGAGTTAAATGCAGCCACAAAAAAAATTGATTACAATCAAGCGTTTATGAACTCAGGGCACGGGTGAGTTTTATTCTTTCGATCCAAAAACTCTTTTAAGTAAAGCCGTTGTTCTAGCGGCAGGATTAGTTCTAATCTTTCCTTCTTCTTTGGCAATTTCTTTAAACAAGCCTGAAATAGCTTGATTAGTCACATAAGATTTTAAATCAGGGTTAATTTTTTTCATAAACGGAATCGAATTATATTTTCCCATCACTTCTCCCCAGTATTGGGTCGCATGTACTTTTTGAAGACTCTTTGCAATAGAAGGCTTAAAAGCAGTAATCAGCTCACTCGTCGTTGCTCTTTTTAAATACTCAGTGGCTGCATTATTTGGTCCATTAAAGATTTTCATGATATCGCTAAAGGTTAGCTTTGTTATCGCCGCCATAAAAATAGGTTTGGCCGCAGTAGAAGCATCCTCTGCTGCTCTGTTTAGTGATGTGACAACTTTATTATTCAAAGAACCTAGACCAACTTTGTCTAAAGTGTTTTTTACGATGAGAGCTTCTTTAGGAAAAGGAATTTTAATTAAAGGATTTTTTAAAAAGCCATTAGTCATTGAAGTTCGTCCGACGGAACTACTTAATCCAACAGTTAATGCTTCCTTTAAACCACTTCCAATTTCAGATGTTGTCAAGGCTCCGCCTTGCGATAATGTCGCATTGATAACATCATTAATTTGTTGTGAACTGCAAGCAAGTAAAACAAGTGATAATAAAATAAGAAAATATTTTTTCATACTAATCCTTATTAGTTAATTGATAACGATAAGTATTGATCATAAATATTTTTCTAAGCTTTGAATAGGTTTTAATCTTTAGTTTTGTACTGACGTTCCATCTTAACTACAGGCTCATGAAACAACATGTTTTCGCCTTCAGGGAAAAACTTGCTCTTAAGCTTTGAATTAACGCCCTTATCACCTAAAAAGCCTTTTAGTAGTTTATATTGCGGTTTAAAAGTTATCTTTTCATTTAAAATATTTTTGAACTCTAAATCGTATTTATCAAAACTTGCACCTGTACTTGCATCATTATTAAGTACCCAAGAGAAGTTAAATTTTTGGCCTTTCATGGCCTCTCCAAAGAGATCAAATGCCCATTCTGAAATATTACTTTCTTGTCCCCTAAACTCATATAAAGTTTGTAGGTCTTGATAATTCTTCATTTCAGCAAAGTGATACTTACTCCCTTTTTTATACCCAATATCAGCTCTTCTTCGATGCATCACTTTATAAACACCTTTTCTTCTAGAACAAGGAGAGAGCGTCAAAACACTTTTTATAATCTCAAAACATTTCCCGTTCTTTACTTCTACTGTACTTTGAAGATGACTATCTTTTAGAAACTCACCTGTTTTATAATCAACAATTCGAAGAACCTCTTTGTTGTTTTGAATATCTCCAAACAAAAAGAAGCCTTTTTTTGTATAGTTGTCCCTAACAAAGAACATAGGGACCTCAAAGCCAATAAATTCGGAGAAAGCTTTCTCTTTCACAAGCCTCTTAAAGTATGACAATGTAAAATGTGCACCGAGAAACTTTGTATTCACAGGGTCAGAGTCACCGCCTAGTTCTTTAATTAATTGATTCACACCAAATGTTTCAGAGTTTGTATTTGTGGCCAAGACATCAAAAGCATCATTAATATACTTTGCAACATCTTCAACTCGCCCAATTCGTCCATTAAACCGAGAAAAAGCTGCAACATTCTCTACAAGTCGGATCGCCGTAATCGCTGCATCTTCTTTTTCGATATTACGCTGACGAAAAATTTCTCTTATTGATTTATTGTCCTTCCATTTAATTTTTTCAAAAACCGCATTGATTTTCCAAAGCATATTCTCATGGCTTTTCAAATTATCTAACACCTTAGGCATCTGATCTCCGGTTGACTCTGATAATACGAGAGCAAGGAAGTTGTGAGGATAAATTTCTTTAACCCCATCTATCTTCTGTAAGATTTCAGTGCGTTTGTCTGAAGCAAGTATGTGTGTGACACTATTTTCATCTAAAAAATCATACTTCTTTAACAATTCTCTAGAGCCCACAACTTCAACGACATCTCCATTTAATGTCGAACGATCAAAGAGAGATTTAAATCCATTGCGGAAAAAGTCTTGGATTCTCTGGACATCTCTTAAGCGGTTGTATCTCCCATTAATTGATCTAAAAGTCAGATAACGCCAAAAGCTATTTCGAATAAACTTTTTTAGGTTTTCATCAATCTTAGTTATATCTACTTCTTTTGCCTCAACTTTTCTTAAGTACTTATTTAAAAATAAAGGAGCTGCACTACGAGAGTTCGCCTCTATGTTCAAAAGATTTAAGTAGCGGACAACTTTATCTATTTTTCTTTTTGAAAATCTTTTCCCGAGTAATTCATTAAAGCCTTTCCAAGCTCTTTCATCTTGATACATTGTGGCAAGTGTTTTAATAAAAATGTCTTTCTCACTAATTTCTGAAAGCTTACCAAAAACAAGATATTTTAATTTCGAGAAAAATGTAGTTCGAGGCTTACCTTCAGAAATCCAAGATTCCAAAAGATACCAAGCTTTTCGGTACTCCACTGAGTGAAAAAGATCATTAATAATCTCTTGTTCACTCTTTTTTAAGCCGCTTTTCTTGATATAAACAGCTGCCATATCTAAATCATTATTTAACTTGAACTGTGATATAGTTTCGGGAGTTATTTTTTGAGGAAAAGAATCTTTTATATTCAGTTCTGCATTTTTAGCTTCTAGATAGCTTGAAGAACAAAACGAGGTATCTCCAAAGCTTGTCCATGAAAAAAAAGTGACGATCAATAATATTTTTAACACTCTCTACTTATCGTCTAAGAAACAAAGAAACTTAATCTCTTTTAAGCTCTATTGAGCGCTCAAATGCCTTTTCTATTGCCAATGATATGCTGTGTTCCAACTGAGATGACTTTAAGCTCTCAAGTGCTGCTTGTGTCACTCCTTCTTTCGAAGTGATGCTTTTTTGTAAATTTAAAAGATCTCCCTTCTTCGTTAAGAGTTTTGCACTCCCCTTTAACAACTGAGTGACTATTTCTGTTGCTTCAGCTGGGTCTACTTCACATGAAACAAGTTTTTTTTGCAGTCCTTGGAGAAACTCATAGATGAGAGCAGGTCCGCTCCCTGAGACTCCAGTCACCTTATCTAATAAATTATCATTTTTCATTCTGTGAAGTTTGGATGAACCTCCAAAGAACTCACTAAAAGCTTTCTCATCAAAGTCATGAGCACAAGTATAAAGAGTTATTCCCTCTCCAACGGCAGAACAAACATTAGGCATAATTCTTAAAACTTTACTTTGCGTAAAGTCCTCCGAAATATCAATACTACTTTTACCTGCTAACAAAGACCAGATTTCACTATTTTCTTTAAGTATCTTTTGATAAATACTTTTTGCTAACTTATAGCTTTGTGGTTTGAATCCAAAAATATAAATATCATGATCTTGGAGCTTAGAAAGGTCTTCAATAAACTGACCAGAGTAAACTTCACTCATCTTTTTTGCTTTAACTTTTGAAGGTGAATAAAATGAGAACTTAAAACTTACCTTATTGCAGTTATTTAAATAACCCTCAACTAGTGAGTTGACAAGGTTTCCACATCCAAGAAAACAAACACTCTTCATGCCGCTCCGATTTTTTTAATTTCTCGGTAAATAGTAAAAGATGTTTCAACTCCTTTCCCCGCTATTTTTTCAATCTTCAAACCATCTCCCAATTCACTCACCTGCCACTTAACAAACTTTAATCCAAGGCCTCGTCCACTAAGAAGGCTTAATTGCTGAGTGTCTTTTGTATTATTTTTGATTCCGTCATCTTTTAAGCAGCAAAAAACTTCAGTTTCTGTAACTCTTAATCTTAGCTCTATAGCACCACCGACAATGCTTGTCCCATGATCAATTGAATTGATAATTAAAGGAGTAAGGATTTCTCTCATTAAAATCTCTTCACTTTGAAATAAACCTTGGTTTATTTCAAAAACAAATGAAATTTTCTTATTTGCAAACTCTGAAATATTCTTGACTAACAAATGAAAGTAATCACTAAGCTCAAGTTTTAAAAATACTTTTCCTTGCTTGAGTTTAAGTAAAATCTTATCAACCTGCGCTAGCAATTCAGCAACGTCTATCTGCTTTCCAAAATGATTAGTTTCAACACAATGAATCATTTCACAAATTTGAACTTCTCCATACCCTAAAAAGATTCCCTTTAAGCAATGGATTGACAAAAATAACTCTTCTCTTAGCTTTGAGTTACCCTTATCTTGTTTTAATTGAGAACTAAGGGACTCAACACGTAAATAATGGCCAAAGCCTTCACTAATACGATCTTTCACAAAGACCTCATCGGTCTATGTACTCACTCTCTTGAATTTCTAATATGTAAGAAAAAAAGACTTACTTGGTGCCAGTGTGGGACTGACAAAGCCTGAGAGAGGCCATAAGTTAATGCATATTACAGATTATCTATCGGAGGATTAATATGAAAACAATCATGACACTGCTGTGCTTTTTCGCACTTAACACTTTTGCTCAATACACTCCACGTGTTGATTTAGGCCTAGGACTTCAAAACGTAGGTGACTATGTAGATGTATTGATTAAATCTGAAGGTTATTTACATAGAGGAACTGGTTACTATGTCGTTACTTTCAAAGCCGAAGGTGCTGCTGGAAACTCCGGAATTTCTTCGATATCTCTTGAAACATCTTTACTGAAAATTCAAATTGAAGAAATTAATAGTAATGGATATTTCTATGCTGGTCTTTCATTACTTGATTATCAGTTCAATCGAAATATTGATATTGATCAAAGAGGAACTCATACCCTTACGGCCATAGGGATGAGAGCAGGTGGTGGACTAGTTCTAGACAAACAAAACAATATTAAGCTTTTTGCAAAAGCTGCTTTATCCCTTGGTGGTTTATTAAAACAATCGACAAGGCTTAGCGATACTGCAAAGTTTTCAAATACCGGAAGAAGAAGAGCTTCTACATATAGCGCCGAGCTTGGAGCAACATTTAAGAAACTCTCTGTATCTACAGGAGTTAGAGGTCAATTACTAAAAGGAAAAGGGACTAGCTTTTATTCTTATACAGAATGCTACCCTGTCTATGATTCTTACTGGGATGAATATTACACAGAGTGTGATGACGTTTATGATACCGAGTTTGACGAATTTAATGAGTTTAGAGAATTTTTTGTTAAATTAAGCTATGACATTACAAATAAGTTTTCAGTGTTTGCAAAGTATATGAAAAGGTCTTACGAAGTTATTGATTATTCACAGCCTCAAGAATTTGATTCATTCAACTCTGCTAACTACTTTCAAGTGGGAGTGAAATATAAGTTTGGTGGTAAAAAGAAAAGAAAGAAGCCACCGGTACAATTTTAAATTAAAAAGACAAGACTATAAAGGAGCCATTTACTCAATGGCTCCTTATTGTTTTCTTACTTAAGCTGAGAACTTATCAAACTGTCCCGCAGCATAATCCCAATTTGCAACACTAAAAAAAGCCGCAATATAATCAGGTCTTCTATTTTGATAATTCAAGTAATAAGCATGCTCCCATACATCTAAACCAAGAATCGGTCGGCCATGTACTGACTCTGTATTCATTAAATTATTATCTTGATTTGCAGTTGAAGTAATTGCAAGATTACCTGAGTCATCAACGATCAGCCATGCCCAACCAGAACCAAATCTTGTTGCAGCAGCATTGGCAAACTCTTCTTTAAATTTATCAAAATTTCCCCACTTAGCATTAATAGCATCAGCAAGTTTTCCAGAAGGGTTTCCTCCTCCATTTGGCGCCATAGAATTCCAAAAGACCGTATGGTTATAATAACCACCACCATTATTTCTTAATCCATTTGACTCTTTTGAAATGTTCGTAAAAATTTCTTCAATGCTTTTATTTGCATTGTCAGTACCTTCTACTGCGGCCATAAACTTTTTAAAGTACCCTTGGTGGTGCTTCGAGTAATGAAGCTCCATAGTTCTTGCATCAATATGCGGCTCCAATGCATCGTAAGAGTAAGGTAATTCTGGGAATTTAAAACTCATAATTTTCTCCTTGATTAATAGGTTTTATAAATAACTTCGTGAAACAAATTTCAAATCTTTATCGAGTGTTAATTTTATAGGCTTTCCAGTAGGAATTTCAAGTTCGACAATTTTTGTATCATCGATCCCCTCTAGGTGTTTGACTAAAGCTCTCAGACTATTTCCATGCGCCGCAATTATGAGCTTTTTCCCTGAGAGAACGTTTGGTTTTATTTCATTTTCCCAAAACGGAATAACTCGCTCACAGGCATCTTTTAAGCTCTCACCTACAGGCATTTCGTTTAACCCTTCGTAATTTTTCCTGACTGCCTCACGCTCACAAGCAGGAGGTGGTGTGTCAAAACTACGTCTCCAAATATGGACTTGATCAGCTCCATGCTTTTCACGCATTTCATCTTTATTTTTTCCTTGTAAAGCTCCGTAATGACGCTCGTTAATCTGCCATGCTTTTTTGACAGGAAGGTTAACTTGCTTGGACTCTTCCAAGATAATCCAAAGTGTTTTAATGGCCCTTTCTAGCATTGATGTGTAAGCAAGATCAAATTCAAGCCCAAGCTCCAAGATTTTCTTACCCGCATCTTGTGCTTCAATCACTCCTTGCTCTGAAAGACTCACATCTTGCCAACCAGTGAATAGCTTTTTCTTATTCCACTCACTTTGCCCGTGCCTTACTAATATTAAATCAAACAATTATGACTCCTTAACTTTTAATTCTTATAAAAGGTATTGCCAACCGACAACCACTTGCCAATCATCATTCATCTGTATTCCATTTACATTTTGAGCTATAGGAACTCCAACTTCAAAAGCAAGTCGATGTCCATTAAGAACATGAAAGTTTGATCCTAAAAATAGTGTTGTTTTATTGCCTCCACTATTTTCAGTATCTGCCGTTGGATTCATTGCAGGTAAAATCGAAAGATCATTATCAGATCCATTCATAACATCTTCATAAAACCAATTAACTCTAGCTGAGACACTGAAGAATTTCTTTACTTCGTATGCAAGCCAGAGATTTAAATTATACTGATCGCCTAGTTGATAAAGGTTTTCGTTATCTCCAAGACGGAACTTATAAGTTGTCTCAACCCCCCAGTTAAATAAACCTTTACCGAAGTAGTTCTGATATACAAAACCAAAAAATGGATCCCAGGTTCCAGAGCCAAGCTGCATTGGATAAGGCAATTGTGTTTCCCCTACCATTGGTATTTCATCTTTCTCATTAATTGATCCTGTTGGAACTCCTAAACCTAACTTTAAAATTCCTCCGCCGTGGTGTGTACTAGAATCAATCACTTTATATAAAAGTGTAAAAGAACTATCCGCAAGTCCTGATGATTTCGTTTCAAAGTCAACATTCATCATAGCGTTTTTCAAGTCCATTGACTGATTTGTGTAGTTTAACATCCCCATCAAAGTTAGCTTGTCACTAAGGCCATACATTAATCCAAGCATGGCCATTGTCATTTTCATTTCCTGTGGTTTTATCGCTTGAGAGTAATCAGAATCTTTGATCTCTGAACTACCTCTTCTCATGCCACTCATGTTCATATGCATGGTTCTCAAACTCAACATGAATTCACCTTTACCATGTACATGATCACCCATCACTCCTATTGGAGCATGTGTGATGGCCGTATGATCTGCAAATCCAATTGATGTAGTAAATGCAACAAGTAAAACCAAAACAATTTTCATTTTTCTACCTCAAATTTTTATAATATTTCTACGTTTAAAGTACCTTATTAAACTTCAAGTTTCTACCTCAAGGTACTTATACATACTTTATATTTAACTCTTCTAACAAAGTTAATTAAAAATCCTAGTCCTTGAATGCAAACGAATACCTTGAAGTTTAAAAACAATTAAAATAACTTTAATCTAATACAAATAAGGAAGTCTTTATGGAAAATGAGTATGTATTACCAAAAGTTTGGACCCAAGACTCGGCCAATGGTGGGAAGTTTGCAAACATCAATCGTCCTATCTCTGGAGCAACTCACGAAAAGAAACTACCTGCAGGTGAGCATCCCTTTCAGTTGTATTCTCTCGCAACACCTAATGGTGTAAAAGTAACTATAATGCTCGAAGAGCTTCTTACGCTAGGGCATAAAGAAGCCGAGTATGATGCTTACCTAATAAACATTGGTGAAGGTGATCAATTTTCGAGTGGTTTTGTTAATATAAATCCCAACTCCAAAATTCCTGCACTTATCGATCAATCCGGAAACCAAGAGATCAAAGTTTTCGAGTCGGGGTCAATTCTTCTTCATCTGGCCGAAAAGTTTAATGCTTTTATTCCTAAAGGTTCAAAGGAGCGAACAGAAACTTTGAACTGGCTTTTTTGGCAAATGGGAAGCGCTCCCTATCTTGGAGGAGGCTTTGGTCACTTCTTTAGTTATGCTCCAAAGAAAATAAAATATTGCATCGACCGCTTCTCCATGGAAACAAAACGTCAGCTTGATGTCTTAGATAAAAACTTAGAAAAAAGAACATACATATCAGGTGAAGAGTATACAATTGCCGACATTGCCATATGGCCTTGGTACGGAGCTCTAGTGCTGGGTGATCTTTATAAAGGATCATCAGATTTTCTAGATACAGATTCATACTCTCATTTAAAAAGATGGGCCATCCAAATAGCAAAGAGAGAAGCTGTTAAAAAAGGTCGCTTAGTTAATAAATCGTGGGGCGATGAGGATCAACAATTAAAAGAGCGACATAGTTCGGAAGATTTTAAGAACCTTCGTTTATAGGAGAGGCTTACTCAATACAGCTTCTTTTTCTTGCTTTACTTTCTTTCGTGATTTCAGTAATTTATAAACCAGAGGGCCCTTAGCTCAGTTGGTTAGAGCGCTACCTTGACATGGTAGAGGTCACAGATTCGACTTCTGTAGGGCCCACCATTAAAAAAAATCAACTAAATAATTCAATCGCTAAAATTCTTTGTAATGAATGCTCTACTATTGGAGAAGGATAGTTTTTACCAACAATACAACCTACTTCTTTTTGTCTTTGGATAGAACATTTCTGAGGAAAATGAACTTCCTTTGCATTGAAATTCTTTAACTCTGGAAGGTGTTCTTTAATAAAAACTCCTTCGGGATCAAATCTTTGAGACTGAGTGATAGGATTAAAGATTCGAAAATAAGGCTGAGCATCGCATCCTGTAGAAGCGCACCACTGCCAACCTCCATTATTAGCGGCCATATCATAATCAAGTAGCTTTTCAGCAAAGTACTTTTCCCCTTTTTTCCAATCCACTAAAAGATCTTTTACTAAAAAAGAAGCCACAATCATTCTTAACCTATTATGCATTTCACCTGTTTTAGAAAAGTGCTTCATCGCTGCATCTATTAAAGGAAATCCTGTATTTCCTTCTTTCCACTTTTTAAAATGTGCTGAACTGCCTGGCCATTTAATATCATTATATTTCTCTTTAAATGCCCCTTTCTCTACATAAGGAAATTCATTCAAAATCATGTGGTAAAAATCTCGCCAAATAATTTCAGATACCCATGTTTGAGCACCCTCAGATTGAAGGTCAATCGTTTTTCTCACAACTTCCCTGGTACTAATCATTCCAAATCTCAAATAGACAGACATTGAGGATGTACCATCTTCAGCAATCATATCTCGTTTCAATTTATAGTGATCAATTTTCTTTAAAAATTTAGTGAATTTTTTTCGAGCTTGATTCTCACCCAGAATAAATGTTTCTGTTCTTTCAAAACCAATGTCCGATAGTGTTGAAACCTTACTTTTAGGGATTTCGCTCTTAGGAGCTAGGTTTGAAAGATTTGCTTTATAACTCTTTAAATCTAAAAGTGTAACCTGCCTCAGCCACTGCCTTTTATAAGGAGTAAAAACTCTATAAGCAGTATTATCTTTCTTTGCGACTTCTAAGCCGGAGAAAATCACATGATCTTTACAGCTAGTAAAATCAATTGATTTTAATTTGAGTTTCTTTTTAACTTCTTTATCACGCCTAATGGCGTATTGTTCATAATCTTCATTCGCATACACTCCTTCAACTTTAAGTTTTAAAGCTAAGTTAGGAATAATCTCAACAGGATCTCCTGATAGGATGAGCAGGTCAGATCCTTGCTTTATCAATTTTTCTTTAAGTTCAAGTAAAGCACTAAAGATGATTTGGACTCTTTTATCTTTTTTTAATTTAATCTTGGAGAGAATATTTTCATCAAAGATAAAAACAGGAACTACCTCTTTATAGTCTTTTGTCACAAGTGTTAAGGCTTTGTTATCAGAAAGCCTTAAGTCTCTTCTAAACCAAAAAATTGCTTTATTTTTCATCACAGAAATTTTGTCCTCTTTCTTAGTGTGTAGTTCTCAACAGTTTAGATGTATCAAACCCCATTTTATCGGCCCTATCAACTAGATTCGAGTAAATACTTTCATCTATAGACTTTGTCCGACTAAGAAACCAGAGATACTTTCGAGATGGATCACCTATAATGGCATACTTATAATTATCGTCTAAATACAAAATCCAATAATTTCCAGCAAGAAAAGGAATTTTTAGAAAGCTGAGAAAAAACTGAACTTTTAATTTAGCAAATGTCTTTTTATCTTTAACCCAAGCTCGTCCTTTAGCTCTTTTAAGCTCCCCATTTGGGGTATATAACCGACATTCATTTAAAACTTCAATATCTCCATTTTCTTTTTTTGTATAAGTTGCTTGCGAAGCAGTGCAGTTTCGTTGAAAGCGTTGATCAAATCGCGCTGCTTCGTACCAAACTCCAACATAGCGATCTAAGTCTACATATTTAACAACTTCTAGAGGGTCTTGTTTTGCTTGTAGTGTAGAGCACCATGAGAATGCCAGAACAAATGATAACAACTTCATCATTATTTGGCCTTTGAAGTAAATATTTCGTTAATTTTTTTTCTCCGAAAATCAAAGATACCCTTGAGATCTTTTTTTACAAATGCACTTCCAAACAAGTCTCCTGCCCCTCCAAGAGGTAGTTTATAAACAATCTCATCTTTCATTAAAGTTCCTTTTTTCACTTCGAAAAATTCATGGCGATGATGCCATTTAGCATAAGGCCCTTTAAGCTGCTCATCACTAAACTCCTTTTCATTAACATAATTATCAATTTTCGATTTCCAATGCACTGTAAAACCATGGATTTTTAATTTATAATTAATCTCCGTTCCACTTTGTAGTTGAGAAGTACTTTTATCTAAAACTTTAAAATTAAGGTAAGGAGGCGTTATTTTTTCTAAGTTTTTTTCGTTAGAAAAGAATGAAAAGACTTCTTTACGATCTTTATCAATCCATTGGTATTTTTTTAAAACTCTCTCACCTAAAACATCGTGTTGAAATAAATCATGGAAAGCATCTGATAATTTTGAAAACTTCCACTGATACCCCTCCTGTATTAAACCACTTGGGACAACCATTTGAGAGGATAAAAGAATCTGTGACATTTCGCCAAAAATCACTTTTAACGCCGCTGCTGGCACTGCCATAAACGTAGGTCTACTCAAAGCTTTTCCTAATGTTTTAGTGAACTCATGATTTCTTACTGGATTTGGAGCAACTCCATTATAAACTTGAGATTTCATTTTATTTTCTAGTAAGAAAATAAATTGCCCAACTAAATCATCTAGATGGATCCAGCTCATAAACTGACGTCCACTACCAAGCTTTCCTCCAGCTCCAGCTTTGAATGCAGGAAGCATTTTATCCAAAGCTCCTCCGCCTTTGCCCAAAACAATTCCGACTCTTAGTGCAAGGCAACTCATATCTTTGACGTCATTTTCAAAAACATGCTGCTCCCATTTCTTACAAACATCTGCGAGAAAGCCTTCCCCATGAGAACTACTGGTTTCTAATTTTTCATCACCCCGATCGCCATAAATACCAATCGCCGAAGCGGTTATAAATTTTTTAGGCGGATTTTTCTCTTTTGCTATTTCGCTCATTAAGAGTTTTGTTCCATCAACTCTAGAGTTTAAAATCCTATCTTTTGTTTCTTG